>LNAP01000350.1_pt1 | contig 52091 bp, 48 predicted proteins | sample 602601 | NCBI WGS metagenome assembly LNAP01 (sample SAMN02440304, study PRJNA202911) | soil metagenome | biome: Subtropical and temperate rainforests or woodlands; isolation source: soil samples (1 kg each in a 20% v/v slurry with milli Q water) were... ...
AACGCGGCTAACTCCATCTTTCGAAGGAGCTACGCTGCCTGCTGAACCTTGCGATGACCAATGACCGGCTTCTTGCTCGACGGTTGGGCTTGAAGGCTGGAGATCCTGTCATAAGCCCAGAAGTCTCCGCCACCCGTCCGGCGTGGAAGGGATCGAGAACGTGTTGTAGTTCGGATCGGCCTTGAGAAGACTCTTCCAAAGCGCCAATTCATGCCGTCGATGCCCCATGATAGCCATCGGGGTTGAACGATTTGTGGCCTTAAATGCCTGATACGAACTGAAGCCGTTGCCGCCTTGCGTCGCCACCTCATCGATCTGCTGCAGGCTCGGTCAGATGCCCGCCACTTCACGCTGTGTGATCGTCCCCGTCCAATTGTCGAACACCGAACCCACGATCTTGAGGTTCGGGTATTTCGCCAAACGTTCAACGAGGCTCTTGTGCATGTCTTCGTCTGCGGGCGTTCCGCCAATACCGCGAATCTCAAGAACGTTGTGAGGTCCTTACAGGTTTTGCCGAAGAATTCAGCTTGCTGCGCTCCGACACTGACGTAGTCGGTGATGATATGGGTGGCGCCGGGCGCTGTCGCGGATTCATTGAACACGATGAGCGTGATATGGGCATCGCAGGCGTCCTGCATCGCCCCATTGATCGCGGTTGCCGACTTCAGATCGACAACGATGGCGTCCCAGCCCTCCACGATCTGGCTCGCCTGCTCGTTGGCGGAGTTGTTGGCATGGACGATCTTACTTGCCTTAATGATGCTGGCCTTGACGGCTTCACCAGCAGACTGGCTTCAAGCCTGGAGCATTGCCTGACACCAGCTATTGCCGGCGTAAAAATTGTTGAGGGCGATGCGTTTGTCGGCCGTACTTTTCTCGGCATTAACCGCACTTATCATCGCCAACGGCACCGGGGCGGAGATGCGCCAGCCCCTCGGGACCGCGGTGTTCTTCGGCATGATCGGCGTAACTGCCTCCGGGTTGATCTACACGCCGCTTTTCTATGTGGCGTGCCACATCCTGGAAGCCAGACTCTTAACTAAGAATTGTGCATCTGAGAACGAGCATCAACTTGACATATAAGCTTCGTAGTTCTGGATGAGCTATGAAGATTTACTTTGACGAAGATATTTTTTCAGGTTGTGCGAGCAAGGCCGCTGCTAAGGACATCTTGGCTCTTGATGAGGTCAAAGCCATAGCCATCACCGTGATGTCCAGGACCACGCCGTCCAAGCAACAGGCTCATGCCGCCAGTGCTAAACACGCTGGAAAGTGGCCGTGACAGCGGGCTGTCGCCGTCGACGAGAAAAATTAAGGAGCAGGTGTCTGCTCCTCTCGACCCGGCGTTCCAAATCCTATCGTTTCGCATCGATCTGCTTGAGCACGTCAATGAAGGCTCTCAGCGTCGGAGGGACATGGCGGTGGCTGGGATAATAGAGGTACATGCCAGGAAAACTCGGCGCCCAGTTATCGAGTAAGCTGACGAGCTGCTCTGACGCGATTAAGTGACGCGCATAGCGTTCCGGCATGAATGTGATGCCGGACCCGTCGAGAGCGGCCCCAACTAGAAGCTCAGAGTCATTGACAGTCAGTTGCCCGGCGACATCGAGCGCGAGCGCCTGGCCGTCGCGTACGAACTCCCAGTGGTAGATGCGCCCATCGAGCAGTCGGAAATGGATATACACATGTTCGGCGAGATCAGCCGGCGTTTGCAGGCGTGCCCGCCCCTCCAGATATGTCGGAGACGCAACGGTAGCGAAGCTCGAATCGCCACCAAATCGGACTGCTACCATGTCTTGTGGCACCGCATCCCCCAGACGAACGCCGGCATCAAACCCCTCAGCGACGATGTCAACGAAGCGCCCCTCGCCGACGAGGTCGAGTTGGCCCTACGGATATCATTCGAGGAATGGCGGCACGACCGTCTTGAGCAGGTAGCGTCCCGTGGGTGCTGCTACGGTCGTGCGCAACCGACCCGCGGGTCGACCCCGGGCCGTGTTCAGCCCGGTCAGCGCCAAGTCAAGCGTCTGAAGAAGTGGCCGCAACCGCTCCAGCAGACGTTCGCCCATTGGACACGTTCGACGTGAATGTTGTCGGGCTCACCTGCGTGACGGAGGCCCTCATGCCACTCCTGTCTCGATCGGTCGCCGCTCGGATTGTCAATTTGTCAAATGGCCTGGGCTCGCTGACGCTGAATAGCAACCCCACCAGCGAACACTACCGCTTCAAGTTGCCGGCTTATAACAGCTCCAAGGCGGCGGTCGCCATGTTGACCATAGTCTACGCGACCAAGCTCGCCAGCCAGAAGATCAAGGCGAACGCGGCCGATCCCGCTACACCGCCACGGATCTAAATGATTTTTGGGACACGCGCACGCCGGCAGAGGGCGCCAGGACCGCCGTTCAGTTCGCGACGATCGATGATTATCGATGATGCTGGGCCGACCGGCGGCTTCTTTGATGAAGCAGGTACTCTCTGGTGACACCATGGACCGCGTATCCCGTTCGGCCATATAGACTTGCACCATTGCCCCGCCCTGCATCCAAGGGATGGTCAGATGGTTTGAAGCCGAGAGACTTCCTGCAGACGATGAGCGTGGCTGGAAGCGCTATCGCAATGCTGCTGAAGGGAGACGCAATAGCGCTTGTCCATTGCGAACATCAGAAGGACGATACATGAAAAATTGCCAGACCGTGAGCCGCTCGTCTTCGACAGCAATTGCCGCGACCACGGAGGCCTGGCTGAGTCAAGCTGTTCGACATCATCGTCACTGAAGATGTGCTTCCCAGCGCCCTCACCGGCTATGGACTGATTCCGGCGGTCGCGGGAACCTCAGGCAATACCGGCCCTTGAGACCAACCTGGCTCTGTCCGTATGGTACATCTCACAGATGGCGCGACCGCGCGTGAAGAGGTCACGGCTTTCGATCGGCCCTCCTATTCTGCCTATCGCGTGAGTGACTTCACGTCTTCCGTCCGCCATCTCGTGGCATTTGCGACCGCCGAATGGTGGTTTGAGGACGACGGCCTGGCGCAAAACTCTGCTGGACCTACACCTTCCATGACAGGGCTACTGACGACAGTACTGTTGCTGCTTTTCGTCAGAGCACAGTGGCTTGGCCACATGCGAACCTGTATCGCAAACATAGAACGCCTCTGTGGGCAGCAGCAGTGCCGGTCTGGATCGTAACCGACACGGCAGACTTGTCCCTGCTGCGCAACCAGCATTTCATCGGGTGTGCCGCGCTATCATCTGTACGCTATTGCTTCAGATGTAATTTTTTTTCTCTCAAGCTGAAACAATGCTGTAGCGTGGCGCTCAGATTCTCTGCGCGTAGGGGGTGATCTGTGGCCGCCGATAACATCATCGACGCCTTCCAAATCTCGATTGCTTAGGTTGCCGCCGAAGGTCTATGCGCGCCACAGGAGTCAATTGGCATGAAGAATATCAAGATCGGGACTCGTGGCAGTCCCATGGCTTTAGCTCAAACACAAGTCATTGCAGACGCCTTGAAAGCGGCCCATCCGGGTATTGATGTACAGATCGTCACGATCGAGTCGCGCGGAGACAAGGATACGGTTGGCCGCCTGGGACAGCATGGCGGTAAGGGCGGTGCCTTTGTAACAGAATTGCGCGACCGGCTTACCTCGGGTGAGGTCAACCTACTCATGCATTCTCTGAAGGACCTTCCTGGCAATGAAGAATATTATGATATGCAACATCTTTTCAGGATTGGTGCATATCTCAAGCGCGATGATGCGCATGATGCACTAATCGTCAAAGTGGGTCAGACGATCGACAGTGTTCTCCAGGGTGGCGTGATCGGCACAAATTCGGTGAGGAGAAAGGCATTTCTTCGAAGCAGGTACCGTGGCGCACAGGTCGTTCACTTCAGAGGAGCGGCCAACACTCGCCTGGAAAAACTTGATGGCAATATACCACAGCCGCTTCCTTATGGAGCAAAGGAAAAAGCCCGCCGACGCGCTGGTCTTGGCAAAATCCGGGTTAGAGCGGATTGGTCAAGGCGACCGTGTGTCAAAAACATTCAGCATCGATGAAATGTGCCCCGCAATAGGCCAAGGTGTTGTTGTTGCAGAGTACGCAACGGAGAATAGCGAAATTCGTGCCTTGCTGGGGAAGATAAACGACAAAGAAACCGAAACGTGCTGCTTGGCCGAACGAGCGTTTGTTAGAGCATTGAACGGACACTGCAATTCACCAATTGCGGGACATGCCTGGATCAGGGGCGGCGAACTGCATTTGCGTGGGGTCGTGCTTTCTCCGAGCGGTCGCTTTATTCTCGAAGAAGAGCTCAATACGCGAATAATGAGCGCAGAGGAACTTGGGCAAAAAGTTGCAGGGGCGTTGCTCGCTGCAGGTGCCGAGAAGCTTATAGAGTTATCACGATACGTCGATTAGTTCCGGGGAACTCACCTGATGTTGCGCGGCATGTGCCACGATCACCGCGCCGAACAGTTGTTTCGGGAAAGCCCGCCAAGAAGCCCCTAACGCCAATTAACCCGTCGAAAAAAGGCCGCAATTTCGATGGCAGCCCGGTCAGGATCTTCGCGGTGCGGAAAGTGACCGACATTCGGGAAGGGAGCAAGGTCGAGATCCGAGAAAGTCTCTGAAAGGCGATCAGTCCACGCATATGGGAAAAGCGGGTCATGCTCAGCCCATCTGATACAGGTCGGGATCGTAATCGGTGGCAATGTCGGCGCGTTGCCTTTCAACATCTCAATGCGGCTTTGATGTGAGGCACGATAATGTGCGAAACCGCCAGCGAGATTTCCCGGCTTCATAAAATTGTCAGCAAATATCTCCATGACATCATCGAAGGCATTTTTGCGATGCGCCCAATGACGCAGGAAGTGGGAGATGTAGGCACGGCAAGAGTCGCGCGTTGCACCGACAATGTTGGGCGCGAAATCCATCTGGTTGAAGGACTGATACCAAATTTCGTTGAGGCGATCCGGCGCGGCCATGCGGGCGCCGATACCCGGATAGACGAAATCGAAGAAGAACAATCCTGAGATCCTGCCCGGTGCGTTGCGCGCCAGCGGCAACATGGCGGCGCCGCCGACGTCATGCCCGACGATGCCAACACGTTCCAGCCGCAGAGCATCCAATAGCGCAACGATATCCTTCGCGTGATCGGCGGGACCGAATGGCCCATCTGGCTTGTCACTATCGCCAAATCCTCGCAGATCCGGCGCGATCACCGTGAAATTGGGTGCCAAGCGATGCATGACCGGTTCCCAAGTAAGCCAAAACTCCGGCCAACCATGTACCAGAACAATAGGATCTCCCTGCCCCATACGCACGGCGTGGAGCATTGCGCCATCAACCTGTACTTTTAGATTCTCCATGGCCTTCATCCAGTTTCATGCGGGCCCGAGTCAAACGCTGCGGCGCTGTCCACTTCTTCAAGTGAAAGTCTGGTGGCCTGCTTGACACAATCTCCCGGTATCTCATCCCAGGAATCGTCTGAGATAGGGCGCGGTGCGGCTGGATCGAGTGCGTACCACCTCGGCGACACTGCCAGCGACGACAATTTGGCCACCTTCCTCTCCGGCACCGGGCCCCATATCGATAACCCAATCGCTGCCGGCAACAACTTGCATGTCATGTTCGACGGCAATTACGGTATTTCCGGCATCAATCAATCCGTCAAGCTGCCGCATCAGCTTTTCCACATCCGTGGGATGGAGGCCGGTGGTCGGTTCGTCAAGCACATAGAGGGTATCGCCGCGCTGCAGTCGCTGCAACTCGGTCGCAAGCTTGATACGTTGGGCTTCACCGCCCGAAAGCTCGGTAGCTGGCTGGCCAAGCCGCAGATAGCCGAGACCGACATCTTGCACAACCCCCAGCGATCGGCGCAGATGAGGTTCCTCGGCAAAGAATTCGCAGGCCGCATCGACCGTCATGTCCAGCACTTCTGCGATATTCTTGTCTCGATATTTTATCTCAAGGGTCTTGGCGTTGTATCGCGCACCATGACATGTCGGACAGGGCGCATACACGCTCGGCAGGAAGAGTAGTTCGACCATCACAAAGCCCTCCCCCGAGCAGGTATCGCATCTTCCCTTGGCGACGTTGAAGGAAAACCGCCCCGCATCGTAATGTCGGCCACGCGCTTGCTTCGTGGCAGCGAAGATCCGTCGAACGTGGTCGAAGAGACCTGTATATGTGGCAAGGTTTGAGCGCGGTGTCCGGCCGATCGGCTTTTGATCGACCTGTACCAGACGTCTGATACTTCCGAGACCCCCGACGAGCCGGCCGCCCGTCGGCAACACGGCCTCTCGCTCAAGTTCCTCGCTCTCATCCTCTTCCGGCGCAAGTTCCTGACCGAGCTGCCCGGCCACCAACTCCACCAAAGCCTGGCTGACCAGGCTCGATTTACCTGAACCCGAGATTCCCGTCACGCTTGTGAAAACGCCTATTGGTAAATCGACACTAAGCCCGTCAAGGTTATTTCTTGTTACCCCACGCAGTTTTAGCCAACCTGCCGGCTTTCGCGGCATCCGACCGCGAAGCTTGTGCCGCTCATTGGCTGGATCGCTGCAGAGGTGCCGGCGTGTCTCGGAGACGTCAATGTCAGATATGCCGGCGATGGGGCCGCTGTAAAGAATTTCACCGCCCAACGCACCGGCGGCAGGGCCGACATCAACAATCCAGTCCGCATGGCGAATGACATCCAATTCATGCTCAACAACGAAAAGCGAATTACCGGCGGCCTTAAGTTGATCAAGAGCGGCCAAAAGGGATTCCGTATCGGCCGGATGTAGACCTGCAGAGGGTTCGTCTAAAACATAAACGACGCCGAAAAGATTTGAACGGACCTGCGTTGCGAGCCGCAGCCGCTGCAGCTCGCCGGGAGACAAAGTGGGCGTGCTTCGTTCAAGCGAAAGATATCCCAGACCGAGATTTAGCATTATCCCGATTCGGTCGACCAGATCGACGGCGATACGCTGCACGACTTTAGCCTTCTCGCCATGCTCAGCAGCGATCCTGCTTAAGTTCTCACCGCCATCCGTTGCATAAGAGACGAGGATCGCCTTCAGCTTTGCCAATGGCAGGCGAGACATGTCCGCGATATCGACGCCGGCAAACTTGACCGACAATGCCTCATGACGAAGCCGCTTGCCATGGCAGAGCGGGCAGTCTCCACTGATCATATAGCGCGATACACGCTTTTTCATCAGCGGGCTCTGGGTATTGGCAAAGGTCTGCAAGACGTAACGTCTGGCGCCTGTAAACGTACCCTGATAGCTAGGAGCTTCCTTCCGTTTCAGAGCACGACGAACCTCATGCGGCTCAAAACCTGCATAGACGGGCACCACCGGCTGTTCGTCGGTGAAAAGCAGCCAATCTCGGTCTTTCTTTGGTAGATCTCGCCAAGGCCGATCGATGTCAAACCCCAAGGTGACGCAGATATCACGCAGGTTCTGGCCATGCCAGGCAGGCGGCCAGGCCGCGATGGCTCTTTCCCTGATCGACAATGACGGGTCTGGGACCAGGGAACGCTCTGTTACCTGATAGACACGACCAAGCCCATGGCATGTTGGGCAGGCACCGGCTGGCGTATTCGGGGAAAAAGCTTCTGCCTCGAGATGCGCTTGTCGTCGGGGATAATCTCCGGCGCGCGAATAGAGCATACGTAGCAGATTTGAAAGCGTGGTAACGCTGCCGACAGTCGATCTGGTCGTCGGTGAGCCGCGCTGCTGCTGAAGGGCGACAGCAGGCGGCAAGCCGTCGATTTTGTCCACTTCCGGAACGACCATCTGATGAAACAGCCGCCTTGCGTAAGGCGATACGGATTCAAGATAACGTCTCTGCGCTTCCGCATAGAGCGTGCCGAAGGCAAGCGAAGACTTGCCGGAGCCAGAAACGCCCGTGAAGACGACAAATGAGTCCCGGGGAATGTCGAGATCGATATTCTTCAAATTATGTTCGCGCGCACCGCGGATTTGCACGAAGCCTTCTTTTCCAGTCATAATTCCGTCCGCATCCCTCTTCGTTTGGGCTACTTTCTTATCCCCTTCGCTCAAAATCCACAAAATGTTGGATCCGGCATTTCGAGCAGGATGATTCACGACCAGATTCAAATAATCCATGGCATCTTTCTGATCGTCGGCTATGACGGCGGATCGCATTGATCGATCGCCCGCAGCATGTGAAAGGTCGTCAGCCGACGTACTTCTGCTTCATCGTGACCAATGCACAGGCGCATCGAAGCATTGCTGCCGTTATGGTTAACGACACATTCAGGCAAGCCAGCAGTTTATCGACAGTCAAAAATCTGTGCTCTGCCCCTTGGAACTGGAATGGAAGTCACGCGTTAGTAGCACTCAGAACGGAAAATGAAGGGTCGATGGACAGACCAACTTTGAGCATATGCCAAGGTGAGGATCTGGCTCGATCTAGCAAATGTCCGGCAGATGTAACCGGAGTGGCCTATGCTCTTGAGTTCCTATCGATGCCTGAATTGCGGTCGCCAGCACCAGATGCCAGGCTATGTCGAGCTTACCCAGCACATGAAGTGGTTTCACAATTGTCATTGCGGGATCATTTGCCAGCTTCAGAACGGGGCCGTGAAATATATTGGCCCGTCTCGACCGTCGGCATTAGCGGACTCATGGTATCAAATAACGTTAGAACCTGTATGATGCCCCCCTCATTGCAGCACATAGCATATCAACCGTTTCGTCACGCCATGTCAGCCACCCCCGCCAGATCCGTTTCCTGACCCGGAATTACCGCCATTGTTTGTACCATTCGGGGTCGTACCATTGCCGTTGGGGGTGGATCTATTGTTGTCACGATGACCGCCATTTGGTCTTTGGCCGGTCGATGTATCTCCAGGCGGCTGCACGACCATGCCTTTGTCTTGGGACGGCGGCTGAATGATTGCACCTTTGTCCTGCGATTCAGGCGGTCGAATGACCGCACCGTTATCTTGCGAATTCTGAGCGAGAGTCATTCCACCCCCCGCCATCAGTAGTGCAAGCGATATAATTGGAATTAGTCGAACACTCATTCTCGCCTCCTCATTGGTCACTGTGAGGCGTGAGAACGTTCGAACGGTAATCCTGTTCCCAGAAGTGATCATTGTGAGGGTTGACGAGCGTTCGAGACCCGATCCCCCTATGCCCGATAGCGCTCGGTATCGACAACTGTGATGATCAGGTCGCCACCACCCACTTGCTGGGCGAGCTTAAGGCTGGCCAATGCTTCGATTTCGGCACGGTGGGCAATGAAGATTTCAAGCAGATCCGGAATCGGCACAGTCACGTCTTCGCTGGCCAGCTGCAGAACGGCCTCTTCCGTTACCTCGCAGTTAACATGCCCGCCCTCGACCACGCCGACAAAGCGGATCGTCTGACGATCGGGAATGTAGATCGGCTCTTCCGCAAGAAATGTAATCGGCATGACTGCCTCCGTTCACGGCGGTCCTCAGCGTGCATGTTGGAAAACCATCCGGTCGATCAACCCGCCCCGGGTCTCACAAAATGGTGAGGAACCCACATGAGCGGTACAGGTATTCGCAGCAATGGCTGCCGGCTCAACGGAGTTCAGACCAGCGCCTCGCGAACTTGGGATGGAGGTCTGAAGGGTTCCCGGCCCCTTATCTGGCGACCGGCTTACTCTGCCAAATTTTACTCTGCCAAATCGATACTGTCGCGCAGCGGTGCGATGACCCTGCGATCGATCTCGGCAGCGGTCTCAGCCGGGATATTGGATTCGATGCGTTGGATGTCCCAGTTACAGCCGCCGTACCGTTCCTTCAGCTTCCGAACTTTGACGCGGCCAATAGGGCCGGGAACCACTGTCAGAAGCTTCATGTGGATATACCGCTCAAGCGGTTCGCGATACATAACGGCTTTGGTCATGACGTACCTCGCCGGGCATCCAGGTTCTCTTGCCGTCATGTTTCTCCTCGCAAGGTGGGGAGTCAAGCAGGACCCAGATAAAAGTTTTCTTACGGGCGGAATTGCGGCCTCAACAAAGTCACAACAGCTGCGGATTTTCGGTTGGTTAGGCCGGAATGCGATGGTCGCGACAGCATGATCCGTCGAGGAATCGATCATGGTCAATTTCGTTCGGATAGGTGGCTGCCCGCAGACTTGACGACCTTTCTTTCCGCTTCCTTTGCGAAGGCTATTGCAAAAATTGGAATGGCGGCAGCCGGGTCATCGCTCAATCTTAGCAACAGGCGGGCCGATCTGATCGAGCGTATGCCATTGTCGTCATCATAATATCGCTCCGAAGCATAGCGCTGGCCGCTCGGTGATCTGTTCCTCAGCCGGTCTCAGCTTTTAGGTGCGCGAGACCCGGTAACGAGCTGACGAACCAAATGCAGCGGAACATAAATGGAGCGATCGGCCAGCGAGAAACGCCTTTTTGGATTCTCGCGTGCCATAATGCTGTGCAGATGGACTTGATGTGCCTGCAAAAGCTCCTCGAAGGATTCCAAGATGGCTTCCGTGAGTTCTGTCGGATAGCCGTTGCTGCGCATCTCTGCAAGCGTCTCACGCTGGCGTTTCACCCGCGCTGATCCTTCGCGCACATGCCGCAGCGCCATTTCGAGCTTCGTTTCGTTCCCAATGCTGGGCGTTTCCGCGCTGGGCGTTTCCGCTGGGCGAATACGTTCCATGAACATTCAGGATTTCCTTCCCATCACAGTACAAAAAATACGGGCTGCAGTCCCGTATTTCGGAGAGTTGTTGGGGATATATCCTCTGATAACGTAATCTAACATCTGAGGTAGGACATCATTCAAACCAATGAGATCGGGGCCTTCGAAAGAAGCCCCCCTCTTTTAGGATCCGGGCCGTACTCATTGTTCAACTGCAGCAGGCTGCCAAAGCCAAGGCTGCGCGAGATCATCTCTCCGTCCTTCAGGCCTCTCAATCTGTCTCATCCGCGCTGATGCCGAAGAATGCGGATCGCCGCATGGCTGAATCATAGGTTTTTCCTATGACATCAGAGGCAGCAAATCTTGGACATCGGTGTTCGTCGACGGCACAAGCTTTCATGCACCTTACGGCTCGAAAATGTGATTCATCAGGAAATGTGACTCACCGGGGCCTGGGGATGCCGGTAGACGTTTTCTGATATTAGGGGATCAATACATGAAAAAAGCTTTGATGGGGTCCACAGCCTTTCTAGGGGTGGGTCTGGCAGCGAGTCCTGCACTGGCCGCTGATGGAATCAAGCTGTCGCTGGGCGGTTTCTTCCAGACGGCTATCGAAGGCAATGCCGCCGAATGGGGGCATAGCGACTTGGATAACGGTCGCTATAACGATGGCGTGTTTAGCGACGGTGAAATTTACTTCCTCGGCAAGACCAAGCTGGATAACGGCCTCACGGTCGGCGCCCGTGTCGAATTGGAAGCCGAGCAGAAGAGCGATCAGATCGACGCTGCCTATGTCTATTTCCAAGGCGGGTTCGGTGAATTCCGCATCGGCTCGCAAAATGGCGCGCTGATGGCAATGTGTGTCACACCGGTGGGAGGTACCGCCAATTTCGGTGCCTTTTCCCAAAACCAAGTCATCAACAATGCCTTCTCCGATGCCGGTTATTCGAATGGCGTCTGTAACAGCGTCGATGGCTTCGGCCTCGGCATTCCCGCAGATGCCACCCGCTCGCAGAAGCTCATGTATATCACGCCGGATTTTGGCGGCTTCCAGCTCGGCTTGTCCTGGTCGCCTAATGGCGGCCATGAATTCACGGGTGTCAGCGACTTCCACAGCGGCATGCCCGAAGCGGTCGATGGCGAGCAACGTAATATCGTTGATGCCTATAGCACTTACGCCCGCGACTTCGACAGCTGGGGCATTCAAGCCGGTCTCGGCGGTTCTTGGACGCTTTCGACCGGTGGCAGTGGCAGCGGCGTGAAGAAGAACGACTACTATCAGGCCGGCTTGAACCTGACTTTCGGGAGTTTCTCGGTCGGTGCGGCTGGCGAATATTATAATGACTATGCGCATTTCGACGACGACACGACCGGCGATGCCTGGGTCGTCGGTGGTGGCATGGCCTACAACCTCGATGCCTGGACGATCGGTTTCCAGTACACCTATGGCGATTGGGAATTCACCGACAGCAACGTCGATCGCAGGATCAACACCGCCGCGTTGACCGGCAAGTATGACATGGGACCCGGTATCTCGCTCGATGGCACCGTCCAATATACCTGGGCGAATGGTGACAACGGTGACGCAGCCGATGGTAAATATAAGGCCGTCTCACTTGGGCTGGGTAGCGCTTTCACGTTCTAAAACTTAAGATTGCCATTACCTGAAGCATCTCGAGCAGGGAAGTGGCGATAGCAGCCGCGCGATTCCCCAATCGCGCGGCTCCCCTTTTAGCTGGGCAATGTGACTTCCGTCTCTCTGCCAAGACCACATAACCTGCTATAGGTGCCGCGTAACCTTAAGACGGTGCATCTGTCCTAATGGCAATTATCTCTGGGTATGCCGACAGAGGCCTGCGCAGGCTGCTGGTCCATATAATCATTGGAGCCAGCTTCATCTGGGTCACATGTGTAGGCAAGGCCACAGCCTGCAACCTTATGGAAGTATTGCAGCAGCAGCCGGCTTTTTCCCGGTTCGTAGTTCTTCTCGATGCCGGCGGGCTAGGGATGAAGCTCAAAGAATCAGGCGATTTTACCGTATTTGCACCATCCAACGCGGCCTTTGACTCTCTACCGCCGCAGCTGCGTCACACCCTGCTGGAAAAGCCCGAAGCCGCCCTGGCTAAAAGGACAGTCGAAAGCCTCATTGTCCCGTCGATCTGGATGCCAGAGGATCTGGCGCAGAAGCGAATGTTCCTGAAAGCCCTGAACGGGAGAATGATTCTCGTGGACGGCACCAGAGGCGAGCTGACCGCAGGCGATTCGGAAATTCTCAGCATTGATGTCACGCCTTGTCATGGCGTGATTTACGAGATTGATTCTGTGGACCTAAGTTATTAGGCGGCAAAGGCCCGTATCACCTGGGGCCCGTATCACCTGCGGGTTTGCTACCCTATACCGTAACCCGTAATTCCCGAGAAATATGGAGAAGTCTATCCAGCTTGTCCGACTTGGCGCCGGCTCTGTAGGCAACGGCAACATTGAGCTGCGGCCCGCTCTCATCCAAGACTCTGCATCTCAACCCGATGGGAATCAAACGCGATAGGGCACAGCCGAAAAGTCCGACGCCGCATCCGCCTGTAATTAGGGCGAGGGCTTCGAATATATTGCTCACTTCATGTGCGATATTGAGGGTAATGCCCAGCACCAAACACTGTTCATCGAGACCGCGCCGTAGATCGGGAGATATCGAAACTGTCCCGGTAATGATCTCGCATCCTTGTAGAGCCAGCAGCGATATTGGATTCTCGCTATCAGCTTGCGCGTGTCCATTCGGGAAGACAGCGATAAGCGGCTCCTGAAAAAGTTTCTCGATGATCACCTCATCATCGTCATCCGGGGTAATTCGCGTAAAGACAACATCAAAGATATCATCTTTAAGGGCCCGCTGCAGCTCATGCGACAACATGCTGCGGGTCACCAGCTCAATGCCGGGAAAACTTGAACGGATAGACGGCAGCAGTCGTGGCAACAACTCAAGGATGAGTCCAGCTTCGAATCCGATCTTCAAGCGATCGACACCATCGGTCTGCCGAACGCGTATGAGGGCGCTTTGCGCATGCGCCACAATGGAATGCGCCTCGCTCAGAAGACGGAGTCCGGCTTCCGTCAGTTCAACTTTCCGATTATTCCGTACCAGCAGAGGAACACCGACATCGCCCTCGAGAAGCCTGATTTGTTGACTGAGAGAGGGTTGTGCGATGTGAAGTCGTTCCGCCGCACGCGTGAAATTAAGTTCCTCTGCGACGGCAATAAAGTATCGCAGGTGCCGTAGGTCAACCATGTTTTCGCAACATCACATTCAACGAACACAATAATGAATGGCACTTTGGTCTTATAATATTCCACATATCATTTCTTGATCTGCTCTCGGGACTCGCCACTCTGAGCTCTTGCGTGTTCAAAATAAATAATGGGACATCTTTTTAGGCTACGCTTTTTTGGAATGACTGAGTCCCAGTTCCAGGCTTCAAGCTCGGAGCCAATGCGTGTCACGGGCCAACTGCCGACGTACCGGGCAACAGGGCATTCGCCCAAAGATGGAAGACGGTCCCGGCATCTCGCTTCAACCGATGCCATCCGACGAGGCCGCGCCCGCGTCGCTCACGGCCGAGAGATGGGGCAGATGTGTACATCTTGGATGGCTACTCTCGCGATCCGTTCTGCTGCCGCGGGGAAGAGTCCCAGAGTGTTGTGACCAATCTGTTCGAACTGCTCTGGCGTAAGTCCGGCGAAGTTCAGCAGGACTTCGATATTCGCTACCGCCGGCCGACCGCGTTGCGTCGGCGTGGATCAGCTTCGTGAATGCCGGTGGGACGGAACGCCGTGGTCACAGCCCAAACCCGCTGAAGCGATCGCGTCCACTGTCGATTACGCGCCAGAGCAATGAGCCAAAGCTAGCGTACAATACCGTCAAATGGGTATAAAGGTTGATTAATCCAGTAATTGAAAAACGAGCTATGGGTTTCCGGCATGCTCGAAATTACCGAATTCAGGCGCCGAGCGTTGCCGAGCTGAGCGGTCGCGGTACTGACGGAATTCCGTAAGGTCGCGATGATCGCCCGGCGACAAGGGGCGAGAGTGCGGCGGGCCGATGCCTTTTCGGCAAACAACTATTTCAAACCGCGGAGGGCAACGCGTGACGAGGTCCTGTTCTACATCCAAACAGATCGTCTACCTCGCCCTATTGGGGAATCTACTGGTCACTGTCACCAAGGTGGTTGCTGCCGCGCTGACGGGAAGTGCAGCCATGCTGAGTGAAGCCATCCATTCGCTGGTTGATTCGGCCAATGAAGGGCTGCTGCTGCATGGATATAGAATGGCTATTCGCCGGCCCGACAGTTTTCACCCACTTGGCTATGGCCGCGAGCTCTATTTCTGGAGTTTCATAGTCGCTCTTCTGCTGTTCGGACTCGGCGCGGGTGTCTCGCTTTATGAAGGCGTGCGGCATATCCTGGTGCCGAGTGCAATCGATCACCCATACGTCAACTATATCGTGCTGGCCTGCGCCTTCCTGTTTGAAGGCATGTCGTGGCTGGCGGCATTCCGCAAGCTCCGTGCCACCCGCGGCAATCTCAGCTATTGGCAGGCCATTCACAAGAGCAAGGATCCCCCCTCCTTCATGGTGTTGTTCGAGGACAGCGCAGCGCTCCTAGGCATCATCATCGCGGCGCTGGGCATCTTTCTTTCGCAGAAGCTGGCTCTTCCCATGCTCGATGGCGTCGCTTCCGTGATGATCGGACTTGTTCTCGCCTCCGTCGCGACCATCCTGGCCTATGAGAGCAAAAGTCTGCTCATCGGCGAGCCGGCGTCACCGGTGCTGGTTTCTGCTGTGGTCGCATTGGCGCTGCAGGAACCAGGTGTTGTCAGCGCGAACGGAGCCCTCACCGTTCACCTGTCTCCAGACCAGATCCTGCTGGCACTGAGCGTTGAATTCAGGGACGAGTTACGATCGCCGGAAATCGAACAGTGTGTCGAATCCATAGAAACATCGATCCGCAGCAGATATCCGGAAATAATCACGCTGTTTATCAAGCCGCAGACACCGGAGAGATTTGAGCAGTGGAAGAAGGTGCGTTACGGCCCAATCGGGATTTAACTTTGCCGCTCAACATCCCGAGCGCGTCCGGCGCCTGGTGATGATCGATGCGGCATATCGATACCGTCTTACAGGGTTCTCTTCAGAGAATTATCTCTACAGCAGACGCTTTCTGCTTCGCGGTACGCAATCGTCAGGAGGACTTTGCGCTGAGGTTCCGGATCGCTGGCAACGTGACGGAAACTTCCAGTCCACCCCCGAGACGGTTATCCAGGATAATATCACCCCCATGACCACGGATAATGTTTTGGGCCGCGGTCAGGCCCAGGCCTACACCGCCGCTTGCCCTATTTCGTGACCGATCGATCCGATAAAATGGATCGAATACGCGCTCGAGAGACTGCCTCGGAATACCTGGCCCCCGATCCCTAACCGATATAAGGAACATCTCCTCTTCACACGACAGGTCTATTTTCGGCGGCGTGCCATATTTAATGGCATTGTCGACCAGGTTGCTAATGGCGCGCTTCAACGCAAATGGCCGTCCAAAATATGATGCACGAACCGGTCCCACATACTCAATCTCGATGCCTTGATCTGCGTAGTCGTTGGCAATTGTATGCAATAGACCGGGCAGATCGAACAGAGTCATCGGCTCCTCTGTGGCATCGTCGCGAAAGAACGCTAGCGCACCGTCGACCATGGCCTGCATCTCGTCGACATCCCTGAATAGCTTCATCCGCTGACTCTGGTCCTCGATAAATTCACCACGCAACCGTATTCGCGTAAGCGGTGTTCTCAGATCATGAGATATGGCGGCGAGCATTGTCGTTCGATATGTGAGGAATTTCTTAATTTCCGCCTGCATTGCGTTAAACGCACTTATCACCTCTCTCAATTCCTTGGGACCGCTTTCCGGGATCGGCGGAGCGCGATGATCAAGCCCGAATAGGCGAACTGCTTCGGCGAGTTTCTCCACTGGTCGAGTGAGCTGCCGGGCGGCGGTAACCGAAACTACCGTGACCGATATCGCGAGAATTGCGAATACAATCGCGCCGCGCTGTCGCAACGGTAGACCCCAGCTTCTATCCAAGGCCGTAAACACAATCCAGCTATTGTCGATCAGTTTTACGGCCAAGAAATGAGTTTCGGGATATTTGGTGCGGTCAAAATTGAGATCCGGCGCGGTGGCGGCATCGTCATTTGCTTCAAATACGACCGCTCTTCGATGTTCCTCGGCAAACGTGTCCGCTAACGAAGCAGGTGCGTTTTTGAGTCTTGTATCCCTCCCAATCATTGTCGCAAACGGAGACGCGGAATCATACCAATCGACATGTGTCGCGCGCGTCGTTGCGGCCAAAGAGAGAGACTTTCTCAACTGTGGAGGTGCTGCCTCGACGACATGGATAATTCCCGCAGCCCACTGCGGCAGGCCGGACCTTTCCAATGGAGGACGAGCCCACGTCCCGCCCACGATCATGAGAAGACCAGCAAGGCTAAATGCACTGATGATGACGCAAATGGTTGCGAACGCAAAACGCCCTGCCATGGTGTCTTTTGGCCGCCAGAATCGGCTCATTGCCGACTCACTGCCGGCGTAAAGATATAGCCGCCGTTTCGCACGGTTCGGATTATCGAGGGATTTTTGGGGTCATCCTCCAGCTTGGAACGAAGCCGACTAACCTGCACATCAATGCTCCGATCATAGACGGCATAAGAAAGACCGCGCGCAAAGTCGAGCAGTTGATCGCGGGTGAGGACTCGCTGCGGATGCTCCGTGAAAGCCAGCAGCAAATCGAATTCGCCACCGGAAAGTAGAACTAACGTATTATCCACCGATCGAAGCTCACGACGGGCAACATCCAGCCGCCAGCCAGAGAAACAAAGAATTGGCCTATTCTCTTTCGAAGGCATTCCCGCCATTTCGGCAGATCGGCGTAAGACGGATTTGACCCGTGCTAACAACTCACGGGCATCGAACGGCTTCGTGACATAGTCATCGGCGCCGAGCTCAAGACCGACGATCCGATCCGCATGATCCCCCATTGCCGTCAGCATGATGATCGGCACACGGGAAGTCGCACGCAACTGCTGGCAAATACCAAAGCCATCCTCACCCTGCAGCATCACGTCCAGAATGACGAGGTCAATCGCTTCGGTCCGCATCGCTGCATATACGCCCGCAGCATCCCGCGCCACCACTACGGAATGGCCGCGGTTTTGCAGGAAGGTTGTCAGCAGGGACAAGATGTCCTCGTCGTCGTCCACGATTAGCAATCTAGGCAAATTGGTCATTCTCCAACGTTAGCGAAAAGTAGTTGTTGTATGATGGCCACAATAATTTTCTTTGTGCGAAGGCTTTCATAATATTTCTGCATAGAAACAATTGAAAGGCGGTAAACGGAGCTCGACCTCGCATCTCTATGGCCCCCCACAACCTCCATTGCGTTGCCCTGCACCTGATGTCGTAACTTCTATCATCCAGATAAGCAAAATCGAGGGTTGGTTGGGGAATCCTAGCCATCAAGCCGCCGATTGCGTTTCAGCAGGAATCGCAGAGGAACCGTGAGCGCACGGGCCGCAAAGGCTTTGCGGGATGCATCCCCCTCACTCAAGATCCTGAGTTCGCAGGCGATGATGATGGTGGGCGGCGGCGGCAACCATCTGCACGCCAATGATCCGATGAGTGGTAGCCAATCCTTCACTATCTCGAAGTTTGCGATCTGCCAACGGCGCCTGGAGCCTTTCTCTTAGAAAGGCCACGCGACGGGTGCTGATGCCCTGCTTTGAAGCTGCGGCGTCCAAATATTGTTTCGAGACCGTTACGTCAGATACCCGTGGGGCCGACTATTCGTAATGCTGAGGCAACACTGAGCTAGCAGCTTCTGTGCACCGATCAAAAAGATTCGATCAATGTTTTCAATTCGGAGCCCACAGATGCCCTGTTTCAAGACTATCTGTTTCAATAAACGATTTATCAGCGTACCAGCGGCAGCAGCCATCATGCTTGTCGTTCTGTGTGGCTTCGTCTCCACTGCCTATGCCATCGACGACAAGGCAGCGCCGGATTTTGTCGATTATTCTGTTTCAGACGATTCTGAGGCCGGATGGGCGTCATCGGTGACCAACAAACTCAAACAATGGCATGTCGAGGTCGGGGCTGGTGTGAGGGTTGCTCCAAAGTTCGAAGGCTCAAATGATTTGGAACTCTCGCCGGTACCCTTACTTTCAGCAGAAATCGACGATCGGGTAAAAGTTGATCCGAGTGGGGTTATGGTTAAGGCCTACGAATTCGACAATTTTAGGTTAAGCGCTCGACTTGGATATGACCTTGGCCGGGATGACGATGATGCTCACCATCTTAAGGGACTGGGTGACGTCGGGGCCGGGGTTATCCTCGGCGCAAACGCAACCTACGAACTGGGTCCCGTAGAGCTAACAGCCGCACTCGATAGAACGATTGGTGGCAGCAACGGACTGGTCGGCACGCTGGAAGCAAAATACTCCCGGCGATTCGGCCGGTTCACTCTATCTGCAGGTCCATCGGTAACCTGGGCCGACGGCAACTACATGGGCAGCTATTTTAGCGTCAATGATAGCCATGCGGCGAAATCGGGGCTTTCAAGGTATGACGCAGATGCGGGCTTCAAGCGTGTGGATTTTGAAGCATCACTATCCTACGCTGTAACGGATAACTGGATTATCCAAAGCCGGGCTGACCTGGGGTACCTTCTTCCAGCCGCATCCGACAGCCCGATCGTTCAGCAGAAATTTCAACCTTCCGTCGTACTTGGGCTGGCCTATAAGTTTTGACCGATGGGAAGCGCGGCAATTACCGCCGTGCCGAAGCCGACGAACCTCGAGTCTTGGCTTCAGCGTAGTCAGTCAGCACGGTCACAACCTCTGTGATATCGGAGGCCTACGACGTTATGTCGAGGTTGCCCGGAATCGAACGTTACTTCTGTAGCTCCGTTTCGCTGCAGCGAAATCAATGTGTAACAGCCGGCGCGCAAGGTTTGCAGCGTGTCCCTGAGTATCCATCGGAACCGGAGTGCCCATCGGTAATTGCGGAAAGGACGTAAATCTCCCCTGTTTTTGGAGTCGATCATGAGCAGATTGGCCTTTATGACCTTCGCTGTGTTCTCTCATCCAAGCAGCCATAAAAGTCATGCGACCTTCATGGAGCTTGCGACTGTTATTTTTCGTCAACTCGGGACGTTTGATGGCTTTATAGACGCCTCGGTGCTCCTGAACGGAACTCTCTATTATTACTCGGACCAAGATCCATCGGTCTGGGGCGAGGCCGCGAATCCATCATTCGCCCATGTGGGGCAAGATATAACGCAGCTACCGACGGTGCTTACGCTGTCGCTTTGGAAGTCAATCGAATCTGTTCGATACTTCGCCTATAACGGTCTTCACGAAACGGCCCTTATCCGCAGAAAAGAATGGTTTCTTCCCCCGCGTTGGCCGACATATGCGATGTGGTGGGTAGAGGACGAGGTCTTCCCTACCTACGCATCTGCGTCTCGTCGCTTAGAAATCTTGCATTCCCAGAAGTCGAGCCCAGTTGCTTTCGATTTTGCGACCCCCTTTTTCCCGGCCGATGCCGCTGTCCTTCCCAGCACGGCTCGCTGAGTCGAGTCCCAGGAGTCGACCGGCGACTTGATGACGATCAGTGGTCGGAGCCGACAAAGCCCAAGAGGCGGCCATCCACCCGGCCAAAGCGTGCCAAAGCAAGTGGAAGTCGATGATGACGCAGATGCCGTAGCCGCGCCGCCAATGGCGTATCGGTCTTCCATAATCTTCGACCGATCCTCGACCTGGTTGGCACGATGAGGCCGATATCGGCCGGCAGCGCACCGCGCTCTATCATGCCTGAGCGTCAAAAAAGGTATAGCTGATTGGGGTTATCCACGAAGATAAGATTGCTGATCGTATCATCATCGATCCAGCCACCGAACGCATCGAGCAGTTCAGCATCCTCCGGCACTGATTTCGGAATCGCTGGATGCGGCCAGTCGGTACCCCAAACAAGTCGGTTTGGATTGGCACCGATCAGAGCATCGAGGACTGGTCGGATGTCGTCGAATGGCGGAGCGTCGAGAGCCGACGTCCGCTCGGCGCCAGAGATTTTCACCCAGGCCAGGCCATCACGCAGCAAACCCAGCAGATTCTGAAAACCGCGATTTTGTATGCCCTTCGAGATCGGCATATGGCCCAGGTGATCAAAGACGACCGGAACCTTTAATCGCCTGACCAGGTCCGGCAGATCCACAATCTCCGAAACATCGGCCAGGAACTGCAGATGCCAGCCGAGATCGCGGATTTCATCGGCCAATGCGACTGCCGATTCCAACGCCAATCCCGCTTTGAAGAGAAGGTTGATCCGAACACCCCGTACACCGATCCCGTGGAGCTTGTCGAGTTCGGCTTCCGGCGTTCCGGGATCGAGAACCACGACGGCACGGGAAATCAGCCGGCTCTCCTTGATCGCATCGAGTGTCCGGCGGTTATCCATACCATAGACGCTTGGCTGGACGATCACGGCGCGCGCGATCCCCAAAGTGGCAGCCAGCTTTTCATATTGGGCAACCGAAGCATCCGGCGGCGTGTAACTCCGTCCGGCAGCATAAGGGTAAGCCGGCTTGGGACCAAAGATATGAAAATGGCAATCGACCGCCCCTTGCGGCAGGATAAAGGACGGCCGCCGCAAGGGCGGTAGCGCCGGTGGACAATCTGGAATCGCCATTCGCTCCCCTTTCAAAGCAAGCCGCGCCGATGGGCGGGCGCGGCTTGATCGTCTAAGTTAGATGATTCCCTATGGCTGAACCGTCGCCTGGACCTTGGTCAGCTTGAAGAGATCCGCCGGCGCTTCGCATTTGGAGCAGTTGATACCCGGCACATTCGGCGCCTCTTTGACCACGTCCGCCGGGAGCGGCTGAATGGTCGCACCCGGTGTCGGCGTTCCATTCAAGGCCGACGTCAGAGACAATTCCGGCGTCAGGACAGGATCAAAAACCTCGGTATTGAAAGAGTCCGGCACCTTGTCTGACGGGAAGACATTGCATCCGTCTTCGAACTTCTCGCCCTTGCACAGTTTGACCTTGTCGGCGGGCACCCAGGGAAGCGGATATTCGATATTGTGGACCGTGACCTTCCGTTTGCCGGTGAGTTCTTCCATCATCAGCTTGAAAGCATAGCCTGAAACATTGATGGGATCACCCGAAGAGATTCCGGTCAAGCCGCGCTTCTGAAGGTCGGGATTGGCGAGAGCGAGGCGAAAGCCGTTCGTATTCTCACCGGTGACCGGAACCAGCTTCTGCATGCCGGCGGCCAGCATCGCCTTCACGATTCCGTCTTCGCCGTTCTCGCCGAAGATGGCGTCGACGTCAGGATGGGCCGCCAACGCCTTAGCGGTCTCTTGCTGGGTCTGCTGACTGCTCCACATGCCGTAATATTCAGCGACGATCTTGATATTCGGATACTTCTTGAAGACGCTCATCGCGCCGTCATAGTTCATCTTGTCGACAGAATTGCCTGGAACGCCGCGATCGATGAACACATTGCCCTTGCCGTTCAGTGTATTGACCAGCCATTGCGCGGTATTCTGCGGAAAGCCTGCCGTGATGTAACTGACCGTGCGTGCGCATGGCTCGGTGACGGTTGCGCTATAGGTATAAACCAATACGCCCTTCTCGCAGGCATGGTGGATGGCACGGTTCAGCCCGGTTGCCGAGATCGGGAAGGTGATGATGGCATCCGCACCGGCGGAGATCATGCTTTCATAAGCCGAGGCCTGAGTCTGGACATCGGTGCCGGAGATCACGGTGGTCAGCTCGACCATCTTGTCATAGGGTGGCGTCGCGGCGAGCGCCTTGATGAGATTAGATGTCTCCGTTTGGTACCCGTTCCCGCTATAGCTCATGCTCAGATAGACTTTGTATTTCTTGTCCTGAGCTTCGGCGGATCCGTGAATTGCAGCGATCGACGAAGCTGCCAATGCGACTGCAAGCAAAAGCTTTCTGCTACTCCCCGCTCTCTTCATTGCTTACCCCTGTCTCATGCCTGTCTTTCAGGCGTTGTTCGGCAGATCGCCGAATCCCGGTTATCGCTTTCCCCTGCCCATCTGCTGCCAGAAGGCGACGTGAAGATCTTCCTTGAGGAGGACCAGGGCGATGAAAATGACCGCGCCATAAATGATGGTCCGCCAGCCCTCGGCCACGCCGAGAGACGAGACGATGGTGGAAAGCGTCGTGAGCAGGATGGCGCCGGCAACGGCACCGGGATAGATACCGCGACCGCCGACGATCGACGTACCGCCGATAACGACCGCGGCGACTGAGGGCAGCAGATAGCCTTGCCCCATCATGAGCGTGACGCCGCTGACATAGCCTGTCATCAAGATGCCAGCCAGGCCGGCACTGGCGCCGCTGATGGCATAGGTTGCGATCGTGAGTCGCCGGACGGGCAGCCCGACAACATAGGCGGCCGTCGGGCTTGTCCCCAGGGCATAGAGCCTACGGCCAAAACTGGTCCGAACCTGAATGAACCAGCCGGCCAGTGTAACCGCGGCCATGAGATAGAGCATGGGCACGCCGGCCGGAGTCATGGAGAAGAGGGCCGACAGATACGGCGACGGCATTCCCTGCGGCGTACCCTGGGTGAAACCGAGGGTCGCGCCATAGAGGATAATGCCCGCTGCGAGCGTCATGATGAAGGGTGGAATCCCCAGAAGGCTGATGCCGATGCCGCTGCAGGCACCGAGCGCCGCCGTGATGGCGAGGATCAGGGGAACACCCCAAATCAGGGCAGTGCCGGAGCCACCAATCCAGCTAAAGGCAAGAATGCCGCCCAAGGTCATCATCGACGCGACGCTGAGATCGAGGCCGCCGATGATAATCACCATCTGCTGGCCGAAGGCGACCAACATGAGGAAGCTTGAGATCAGGAGGATCGCCTTGATTTGCGCCAGGCTGCCGAATCCGGGCCCGAGCCCTCGCGCCGCAAAGATGAGAAAGGCGGATACGGCAACGAGCAGGACCGCGTTGCGAATATCCGGATCGATGCGAAACCCGCTACCCGCACGCGTATCGACCGGCCGTTTATCGGCATTGTCTGGAGGCATACCTGTCACGGCCGCACTTCCCCTCTCGACGCGAAACGCACGGAGATAGCGGCCACCACCACCGCGATAATCATGACAACGCCTTGGAATATGCCGGTATAGAACGAGGAGACGCCCGTCGAGAACAGAACCTTCTGAAGGAGCGTCAGCGTAAGAGCACCAAGCATCGAGCCCGCAACCCCACCTCGTCCTCCAGCAAACGAGGTGCCGCCGAGTGCAATCGCGGCGAAGACGAGCAGCAGATAAGGATCGCCGGCATTGGGCGTGCCCGTCGCCGTCAGCGCCGTCAGCATGAAGCCCGCCATGCCGTAGCATATGCCGGCCAGGATATATGCGACGAGCTTCACGCGCCGGACCGGCACGCCGGCCAAGAGCGCCGCCGTCTCGTCAGCGCCGACAGCGTAGAGACCGATCTTCCAATCGGTCATCTTGAGAAGGCACCAGATGCCATAAATGGCGACACCGATCGCAAGCGCCGCCGGGATCATGCCTGCGACCTGGTCAGTGAGGCCGTAAACCATGAAATCGGATACCTCGCCGCCCGGCGCATCGAGAATGACGAGCGCCGCGCCCGAGCAGACGATCATCGAGGCCAGCGTCAGTGCGATCGATTGTAAATTCAGGTAAGCGACCAGGATCCCGTTGACGGCACCGACGAGGGCGCCGGTTGCGACCGCGATGGCCAGTCCTTGCGCTGCACCCAGAACACCGTCGCCGGCATAGACCGCGACCAACACATTGGTCAGGGAAATGACGCCTGCAACCGAGAGGTCAAATCCACGCGTGATCACAACAAGCGTCCCGCCCGCCGCCGCCAGTGCCAGGGGAAGACTGTTATTCAGGATATCGGTCAGAACGGACCGGGTAAGTGCGTCATGCTGTGTCGCGGCGAAAATCACGAAGAGCACGGCCAGGATTGCCAGAATGACCGACGTGCCCTCGCCCAATGCCCGTCGGCCCCAATGCTCTCCTTGCTGAAGCTGTGCAGATCCGGCCATCAGTGCGCGGCTCCATGCCCGGTTGCGAGCGCCACAAGGCGTTGCTCGTCGAGATCTGTGCCGGATACTTCGCCGGTTATCTTGCCGCGATACATGACGAGGCATCTGTGGACGAGATGGACGAGTTCGGAAAGTTCCGTCGAATAGATCAGGGCAGAACCACCCTCTCCGACAAAATCGCGGATCAACCCGTAAATGACGGCCTTGGTGCCAACATCGACGCCACGGGTCGGATCATAGAGGACAAGGTGCTTTGCACCGGATGCCAACACCCGGCCGATCAGCGCCTTTTGCTGGTTCCCGCCGGAAAGTTCCCCGAGCTTCAAGCGTAGATAACGCTCGGCAAGATCGACGCGCTTCGCCACATTGCGCACCACCACGCGCTCCCGCTTCCGGTCGATGATGCCCAACCGGCTCAACATGTGGAGAAGAGAAAGAGTGATATTGGTATCGGTCCGCAACCCGAGGAATACGCCTTCGGTCTTGCGCTCCTCGGGCACAAAGCCGATTCCAGCTTCGCCTGCTTCAGCGGGTGTGGTGAGGCTCACCGGCTTCCCGTCCACCCTGATCTGACCGCTTTCGATCTTTCTCAAGCCGGCCAACATCCGAAAGAGATCACGCTGGCCCTGCCCTTCCAGGGCTGCGATACCGACAATCTCACCCTTGCCTATCTCGATGCTGACCCCGCGCGTCGCCCCGCCGACAACGTCGCTCAGAGAAATGGCCGGTTCCTTTCTGCCTTTCGCCCCGGAAAATGTTGCGCGTTCTTCATGGCGGCTGGCCACCCCGACCATCATTTCGAAGATCCGGTCATCTTCCAGGCCCTGAAGGGGGAACGTGCCGATGCTCTCGCCATTGCGGAGAATAGTTCCCCGCTCGCAAAGCTTCCGAACCTCGGACAGGCGATGCGAGATATAGAGGACACCCGTCCCAGCGGCGGTGATCCGTGCAAGAATGGTGAACAGCCAATTCGGATCGGCCAAAGCGGCTGTCGGTTCGTCGAGGACGAGCAGCTTCGGCTTCCGGCTGACCGCCCGCATGATTTCGATGCGTTGTTTATCGGCAAGCGAGAGCGAGCGGATCAATGTGTCCGGATGAATATGGCCAAGCCCGTATTCATCGAGCAACGCGGCAGATCGCTCCCGGCTCCGTTTGGCCGAGACCAGGCCGAGCGCATCCTTGGCTTGGTGCGGCAACATAATATTTGCTGCAACGGTGAGATTCGGCAGCAGGCTCAATTCCTGGAAGGCGGTGGAGACGCCGGCCTGGCGGGCATCCATAGGATTGCGCGGTGCAAATCTCGCTCCCGCGAGCGTGATGGTACCGCCATCGGGGGCGACGATGCCGCTGAGGACTTTGACAATCGTCGATTTGCCGGCGCCGTTTTCGCCGAGCACGGCATGGATCTCGCCGGCCTTGATGTCCAAAGAGACATTGCGCACGGCGATGGTCGCTCCATAGGCCTTGCTAATGGCCTGAATGGCGAGCATTGCCGGACGTTCCGCCGCAGGATGAGAGGCTGCGGTGGTCATCATGGCATGTATCCAGCGCGCGCGTGTTGCTTCATTGCCTTCCGTCTAATTATAGACGCCGCCATCCACACTGATGGCTTGGGCTGTCACATAGGAGGATTCATCCGACGCCAGATAAACGAAGAGGGGAGCGATCTCCTCCGACTGGGCTTGTCTACCAAGCGGCACATAGGTGGCTATTTTCGCCTGCTGCGCGGCCGAGCCGCCCATATAGTCAATCGCAGGCTGATTGAACGCCGTATCGACCCATCCCGGGCAGATCGCATTCACCCTGATATTGTCCGGCGCAAGTTCGATCGCCAGCGCTGTCGTGAACGCGATCACCGCGCCCTTCGACGCCGAATAGGCAACAAGGCCCGGGCCGCCACGTTTCCCGGCCAGGGAGGATGTGTTGATGATGGACCCCTTGCCGGATTTCCTCAGATGCGGGATCGCATGTTTGGCGCCGAAGAATTGCGCCCGCGCATTGATCGAGAACAACGAATCCCATCGCGCCTGGTCAAAATCGGCGATGGGCCCTGAATGTTGGACGCCGGCATTCTGAACGAGAACATCCAGCCCCCCTAACCAGTCCACCCCTTTATCGACGAGACCAGCAACGCTCGCCTCGCTGGAAACATCCGTACCGATAAAGCGAACAGCGGCACCGATCTCATCAGCAACGGATTTCCCGCCATCCTCATTCTTATCGCCGATCACCACTCTGGCACCTTCCGCGACGAAAGAGCGAACGGCTGCAAGGCCGATATTGCTGACGGCGCCGGTGATGATAATGCGCTTGCCGTCCAATCTTTTCGTCATCAGCGGCTCCGTTCTCAGTGTGAAGCAGTCCTCGGTTGGTTTTTGCCAGATGTATCCGGACTTCCGGCTGACAGGGTATTCAGGAATTCGTGAATTGCGGCGTTACACCGCTCTGGTTGCTCAAATGTCGGCAGGTGAGCGGCATCGGCGATTCCGATCAGCCGCGCGCCGGGTATCGCAGACGCGATGTCTTTGAGGACAGTCGGTGGCGTCGATAGATCGTCTTCTCCGGCAATGACCAGGGTCGGGACCGAGATAGACCCAAGGCTTGCGGACAGCTTCATATCGCGAATGGCGGCCGCGCAACCGGCATAGCCGTCTTTGGATGTCCGCAGAACCATCTCTCGCATCGCCTGCATGATCTGCGGATTGTTCGACCGATATCCGGGTGTAAACCACCGGTCGATCGTATCCTCGACCTGCGGGGCGACGCCATCGCGACGCACGGCCTCGACACGTCGCTCCCAGGCCCCTGGCGGTGCCGAACTTTGGGTGGCGCAAAGCGTCAGGCTGAGAAGTCGTGAGGCAGCATGAATGGCGAGAAACTGCCCCACCATACCGCCGAGGGACGTGCCGATGAAATGGATTCGCTGCACCGAGAGCTGATCGAGCAGCGCAAGGATGTCCTGTGCGAGGAGGTCCAGGGAGTAGTCGCCGGGCGTGGACTCTGTTCCGCCATGACCGCGCATATCGTAGCGCAACACGGCATATGACTCCGCCAAAACCTGCTGCGGCTCCCACATTGAGAGATCAGCAGCGAGCCCGCCGGCAAGGACGACAACGGGTTTATCGCCCACGCCGTCATAGGCGTAAGCCATCCGAATCCCGTTGGCGATCAAATGTCCCCGCACCGCGTACCTCTGACTGTTCTTGTTTTTAATATTTTATCGTCTTTTGTTTACCAGATTGTCAACAATCTTGTTCCCCAAATTGAAAACAACTGGCGGGTACAAAAAAAATCATTTATTTGTGTGATTTAGGCAGATTGTGCTCCTGGGATGATTGGAGAACTCGCTTGGGGACGAAAACAGACGAGCACGCAGTCAAACTGATCGATGCCATCAAGACGGACATCATCGCCGGCCGCCTCAGACCTCGGGAGCATCTTATCGAAGATGCGATCGGCACTAAGTTCGGCGTATCGCGGCATATTGTCCGCGCAGCTCTGGCCGGCCTCGAGCAGATGGGGCTGATCGTCCGCCGTCCGCACCGAGGCGCGACCGTCAGGGATTTCTCGGTCGAGCAGATTGAGGAGATCTATGAGGTCCGCATGATCCTTCAGGCGGAAGCTGCGAAGCGTCTGCATATGCCGGCTGATCCCAAGGACATTGAGGAACTGCGTGCAATTCACGCCGATTATTGTGCCGCATTGGAGTCAGGAAAACTGCTCGAGGTCAACGAGTTGAACGATGCTTTCCATCGTCGGATTTGGCGGATGTGTCCCAATCAATATCTGGCCGATACGATCGAGAAATTGTGGGTTGAAACCACGGGAATCCGCTGGTACGGCGTCGGCGACTCAAACCTTCTTGTGCATTCGCGTCAGCATCACCAAGACATGATCGACTATCTCGAGAGAGGCGAGCGGGAACGTTTCGTTGCCCTCGTCGTCGATCACATCCTTCCACCGCTGAACGCGTTCAAGAGAGCGCATGGCATGGCGGAACTGCAGCAGCATTAACAAAGATCAGAGCTGCCAAAGAAGCCGAGCTCTGAGATCCTCGTTCAAGGCAATAACCTTCGTCTGAAGGACGACTTCTTCGGCATCGCCAACATCACATTGATACACGGAAAATACAGTCCTATTCTGTTGGCATGTCGACCTCCTCGAACTTATGGGACATTCATCCGGCGCTGATTCAGCGTACGGTGTACCCGCCATCCACAGCGAGTGCGTGACCGATCACGAAGCTTGAGCCAGGGCTGCAAAGCCAAAGAACCGCCGCGGCGATCTCCTCCGCCCGCCCGAGCCGCCCGATCGGTACATCCCTCATCATTTCCTTCATGACCTTCTCCTCGCCGACCAGCATGCCCGCGACCATCGGCGTGTCGATGATGCCCGGACACACCGCGTTGATGCGGATGCCCCTGGCGGCATATTCGAGCGCGGCACTCTTCGTCAGCCCGAGTACGCCATGCTTGGCGGCGTGGTAGGCCGCCCGGCCGGAGACGCCCACTAATCCCCCGAGCGAGGAACAGTTGACAATAGCGCCGCTTCCCCGCTCGCGCATTTGCAGCAGCTCATATTTCATGCAGCTCCAGACGCCACGCAGATTGACCGCATTGATGCGATCGAACACGTCCCCGCTGACATCGGCTGTTTCAACCGCTGGGCTCTGGATGCCGGCATTGTTGAACGCGGCGTCCAGACGCCCGAAGGTGGAGACGGTCTGCCCGACCATGGCCGCCACCTCAGCCTCCTCGGCGACATCGCAATAGATGCCAATCGTCTTATGGCCAGCGGCGGCCAGATCGTCCGCGGCGGCGCGAACGGCAGCCTCATTGACATCCGCGAGCGCGACGGCAGCGCCCGCCTCTGCGAAGGCCTTGGCCGTGGCCAGGCCCATGCCGGAGGCGGCGCCGGTCACGAGTACGACTTTGTTTTCGAAAGACAGGTTCACAACGAATTCCTCTCACATCGCCCGGATCACATTGCCGAGACGCGAACTCAGTTGCCGTATTGTTCGTCGCTGACCCGTTCCAGCCACTCCACGACCTTGCCGTCGCCATTGTGTTCCTGGATGGCGATATGCGACATCGCGGTCGTCGCGGTTGCGCCGTGCCAGTGCTTTTCGCCGGGCGGGCACCAGATGGCATCACCGGGCCGGATTTCCTGTTTGGGGTGACCCCAACACTGTGTCCAGCCGACACCGGAGATTACGATCAGCGTTTGGCCGCGCGGATGCGTGTGCCAGTTGCTTCTCGCGCCCGGTTCGAACGTGACCAGCGCTCCCGTGACGCGGCCGGGATCGGGCGCCTGAAACAGCGGATCGACGCGGACGGAGCCCGTGAAATATTCCGCCGGTCCCTTGACCGATGGCTGCGAGCCGTTTCGCTTAAGTTCCATCGTCCCGTTCCTTCCTCTTGTTCGGGTAGTCGCCGTGCCCCCGGTAGCGGGCCTGGCTGCCGCCATCGCGGCGATCGTGGCAGAGGCCGCGAGCATGCATCGGCGCGTGATCATCACGTCTCTCGAACGGTTGCTTGCATCAGCTTCGAGTTGACCGCGGATGGCGCTTGGCTGGCGCGGCGTGACCAATATTTACAGCGTGGCCTTCTGGCGACTAGCCGCTATAATCCGCAAAGACCTATAAGCAGAGCCGATAAATGCAGCGCGGAAATCTGGACGACCTTCGGGTCCTTGTCGCGGTAGGGCAAGAGCGAAGTTTCACGAAAGCTGCGGCGAAGCTTGGCGTCTCGCAATCGGCGCTGAGTCAGACAATCCGTCAACTCGAAGCCCGGCTCGGCGTTCGGCTTCTGACGCGCACGACGCGCAGCGTCTCGCTAACCGAAGCGGGTGAACGCGTGGTGCGCACTGTAGCCCCGCGTTTTGAGGAGATCGAGGCCGAACTTGAGGCCCTGAATGAGCTTCGCGAAAAGCCCGCCGGCACCATTCGGATCACGGCCGGAGACCATGCGATCCAATCGGTTCTCCAGCCAAAGCTGGCGAAGTTCCTGCCGAACTATCCAGACATCAAGGTCGAGATCATCATTGACTATGGGCTGACCGACATCGTGGTGGAGCGTTACGACGCCGGCGTGCGCTGGGGCGAACAGGTCGCCAAGGATATGATCGCGGTCCCCATCGGGCCCGACCTTCGCTTTGCCGTGGTCGGCGCGAAGTCCTACTTCACGAAACGCTCACCGCCAAAGACGCCGCAGGAGCTGATCAGCCACAATTGCATCAATCTGCGTCTGCCAACCTATGGCGGGCTGTATGCATGGGAGTTCGAGAAGGACGGCCGCGAACTGAAAGTGCGGGTGGAAGGCCAGCTCGTCTTCAACGGCATCTTCCAGGTTCTCGATGCGGCACTCGCCGGTCTCGGGCTCGCTTATATGCCCGAGGATCTCGCACAGCCCTACCTGGCCAAGGGCCGTCTCAAGCGGGCACTTGAAGAATGGTGCCCGCCTTGGTCGGGCTATCACCTCTACTATCCGCACCGCCGCCAGTCTTCGCCGGCCCTTGCGCTGCTGGCCGACGCGTTGCGCTATCGAAGCTAGCATCGGGAGCCTGTTGGAGCGCCGCCAAACGCTTCTCGCGCTGCTAAAGGACCACGATGGCTCGCTTCTCTTCCTCACTCCATCGCCGCTAGGTACGGCGCAGCTCAACAGCTGTTTTGCCCATCTAAGTGTCCATAAAATTAGCAGACACGACGGCCACCTGATATTGACGATCTTGAACAGGGCAACGGGAAATAATAGGCGGTCCGCGTCGGACACTTACGGAAGGTGCAAAAAGTTTATACGCAGCGCGCGACCCTGGCTGGCCGTGGCACCATATTTCATTTCTGGCCAGTTCTTTTTCCAACGCGGCAAGACTGACACTGCGCCATAGTCGGTGGCGGCGGATTATGGGTGCGCTCCGTTTCGGCACCCAATAATCGCCCTGCCGGCTGCATCTTATTCAACCCGCTCGATAATGGCGGTCAGCCCTTGGCCGATGCCGATGCAGAGCGTTACCAGCGCATAGCGGCCATCGATGCGCTCCAGTTGGCGCAACGCCGTTAGTGTCAGCCGCGCCCCGGAGCAGCCGAGCGGATGACCGATGGCGATGGCACCGCCATTGGGATTGAGGCGGCGATCCGTCGCTTCGAGACCAAGCTGCCGGGCACAGCCAAGCACCTGCGCCGCGAAGGCCTCGTTGATCTCAATGACATCCATGTCCGCCAGCTTCAGCCCCGCCCGCGCCAGCGCTTTCTGACTTGCGGGAACAGGGCCAAGCCCCATCACGCGGGGTGGAACACCGGCCGCCGCCGCAGCGATGATGCGGCCACGCGGCCGGATGCCATGCGCCTCGCCGGCAGTTCGGCTGCCGATCATCAGGACAGCGCCACCGTCATTGATGCCGCTGGCATTGCCGGCCGTCACCACGCCATCGGTATAAAGCGGCCGAAGCTTGGCGAGGCCGGCCATGTCGGCCATCGGCCGTGGATGCTCATCCGCGTTGACCTCTTGTGCCGGCGCAGCTTTCCGCTTTGACGGCAGGGATATCGGCATGATCTCGCCAGCAAAGAATCCGTCGGCGAGGGCGGCAGCGTATTTCTGCTGCGAGGCAAGCGCGAAGGCATCGCTTTCCATCCGACTGATCCCGAGATCCCGGGCGACATTATCGGCAGTTTCCGGCATCGTATCATTGCCGAAGACGGCACCGAATTTGGGATTGGGGAAGCGCGCACCCATGGTCGTATCATAGATCTGGGTATCCCGGCTGAAGGCGGCTTCCGCCTTGGCCAGGACGAAGGGGGCTCGGCTCATATTCTCGACGCCACCGGCGATAAAAAGATCGCCCTCCTTGCAAGTGACCGCACGCGCGGCATCGATAACAGCCGCGAGACCGGACGCGCAGAGACGATTGACGGTCTGGCCGCCGGTCTCGATGGGCAGCCCGGCCATCAGCCCGGCATAGCGGGCAACGTTGCGGCAGTCTTCTCCCGCCTGATTGGTCGAGCCCAGGATGACATCCTCAATCATCGCCGCCGGGAACCCGCCGCGTGCCACCAGTGCGGCGATCAGCGTTGCCGCAAGATCATCGGCACGGATCGAGGAAAGAACGCCGCCATGCCGGCCGATCGGCGAGCGCAATCCGTCATAGATATAGGCATCGAGCATGTCAGCGACCGTTTCTCTCAGCAATCTTCATGTAACAGGGACAGGCCAAGCTGAGCCCGGCGGCGCAGCCAGAGGCTGGGCCGATACCGGGGATCGCCGGTGATGGCCTGCAACCGTTCGAGGATCAGCAGGATCCGGGATATACCGATCTTGTCGCCCCAGGCCAGCGGCCCCAGCGGGTAGCCAAGGCCCAAGGTGACAGCCGCATCGATATCGGCCGGGCCGGCGATGCGCTGCTGCGCGATGTCGCTGGCGATATTGATGATGGTGGCGAGCACACGTTGCACGACGGCGCCGGGGGAATCCTTCGTGAGGCTGACAGGAACGCCATCTGCCGCGAAAAGGCCAAGGGCACCTGCCTGGGCAGCGCGTGAGGTTGCGGGGGTGGCAACCAGGGTCCGGTGCGATTGCAGGCCGAAAAGCGCATCGATGCCGAGGGTGCGCGTGGGATCGAGATCGAGGCGCAAGGCCGCCGTCGTCGCATCCTCGCCCAATAGCGGCGCGATGCAGATCTCAGCGGCCGCCGGTTCCGCGAGAGACAGGCCGGCTGCCGTCACGATGTCCGCAATCTCTGTCCGTGCCGGCCCCTCTCCGACGAAGGCGGTCTGCGGCAAGGGGCCACGCTCCCGAGGCGATGCCTGTTCCTTTGGTTGCCCATCCCGGTAGTCGTAGAAGCCACGGCCGGATTTGCGGCCGAAAAGGCCGGCCTCCATGCGCTGGCGCGCCAGTGGCGAGGGGCGGAAGCGGGGTTCCTCGTAATACTGGCGATAGATCGATTCCATCACCGGATGGCTGACATCCAGGCCAGTGAGATCGAGCAGCTCGAAAGGTCCCATGCGGAAGCCGGCGGCCTGTTTCAGGATCAGGTCCAGGGTCGGCACATCGGCGATACTTTCGCCAAGCAGGCGCAAAGCCTCGGTGCCGTAACCGCGTCCGGCATGATTGACGATGAAACCTGGCGTGTCCTTGGCACGGACCGGCCGATGGCCCAGGCGCCGCGACAAGGAAATCAGTGCCTCGGCGACCCAGCCCTCGGTCAAGGCGCCATCGATCACCTCGACCACTTTCATCAACGGGACAGGGTTGAAGAAATGATACCCGCCCACGCGGCCTGGATGGCGGCAGGCAGCGGCGATGGCGGTGACGGAAAGGGAAGAGGTGTTGGTGGCAATCAGGCAGTCCGCACCGACGATCTCCTCCAGGCGCTGCATCAGATCGCGTTTAGCCTCGAGCGTCTCGACGATCGCTTCGATGACGATATGAGCGCCCTTGAGAGCTGCCATCACCTCAATGTCCGTCAGACGGGAGGTGGCTCGCGCGACATCTTCCGGCGTCATCTTGCCGCGTGTCGCCAGCTTGTCGAATATGTCAACGATGGCTGCCTTGGCTTCGGCGGACGCACCCTCCCGGCTATCGATCAGGAGAACCCGGCAACCAGCCATGGCCGCAATCTGCGCGATACCACGCCCCATCGTGCCGCAACCGACAATGCCAATCGTCAGGTCATCGCGGGCAATATCGAGTGCCATCCTACCTACCCCGATAGCTCGGTTTGCGCTTTTCCAGGAAAGCCTTCATGCCTTCCTTCTGATCCTCGCTGTCGAACAGCAATTGGAAGGCCTTGCGTTCCAGCATCAGGGCGGCTTCCAGCGGTGCATCCTGGCCGGCCAACAGAACTTCCTTGATCTGGGCGACAGCCAAGGGTGGCATCAGGGCGATGGTGCGGGCGATATCGAGCGCTGTCTGCAACACCTCCGCGTCCGGCACAACCTTGCTGGCAAGACCCATCTCAAACGCCTCGCGGCCGGAGAAGGTCTGGCCGGTGAGGCACAGCAACATGGCCTTGAACTTGCCAATGGCGCGTGTCAGCCGTTGCGTGCCGCCAGCACCCGGCATGATGCCGACGCGGATTTCCGGTTGGCCGAAGGTGGCGGTTTCGCCGGCGATGATGATATCGGCATGCATGGCAAGCTCGCAGCCGCCACCAAGGGCGAAGCCGTTGACAGCGGCGATGATCGGCTTGGGGCAATGGGCGATGGCATCCCAATGCCGATTATTTCGCCGCAGCACGAGATCGATCGGCGTTGCTTCCGCCATGGCCTTGATATCGGCACCCGCGGCGAAGGCCTGATCATTGCCCGTGATGACGACGACCTTGACCGTGTCATCGTTGCCGGCGGCCTGGCAATGTGCGGCAAGCTGTTCGCGGACTTGTTGATTAAGCGCGTTCTTGACCTCCGGACGATTGATGCGCAACAGCAGAACACCGTCCGCCAGATGCTCCTCTAAAACCTCGCCCATCCCTATCTCTCAAACAGCCGCTGGCGCGTTTTCAGGTAACGGGATGACAGGGCGTGCTTGGGACGATCTGAACCAACCATCGACTTCAGCCTCATAGGCAAGTCCCGCCTGAAAAACAGACTCATCACAATAGGTCCTCCCAACAATCTGGATGCCGGTTGGCACATGGCTTTTTGCATGCCCAGATGGAACTGCGAGCACGGGGCACCTGCTCAGCATATTAAAGGGATAGGTCATCGTCCAACCAACGAAGGTATGTATGCTCTTGCCGTTTATATGAAGCCCGGAGCCGACCGGGTCTTGATCCGCCGGTACCGCTGGAACGGCAAGAGTTGGACAGATGAAGACGTCATATTTTTCCAGTATCGGACCTAAGGAGCTATACATTCCAGCGCACGTATTCAGGGCCTTCAAGAAATCCTGGCCAGTTGTTCCACGCGCTGATTCACCAAAGTGCCGCGCATAACTCGTCAATTGCTCTCCGCGTTCATCAAGATAGACGGAAATCCAAGATCCGAAGATCATATGGAGATAGTCGAGAGCAGCTGTCTGGCTCTCGATTGTCCAGCCGAGGTCAACCTCCTCTACCGTTGCACCGAGAGACCGAAATACATCCAGCGCCGCAAGTGTATTCTGGCGGACCTCGTCATCGACCTCGAAATACCCGAGATCCAGGGAATAGGCCACCTTCCAGCCAGCGACTCCCTCCCTGTTCGGCTTCATGGCCAATTTGGGCCGCAACGAAGCATTGTCCAGCGGATGTGGGCCACACATGACATTCTGCATCAACAGGCAATCCTCGACGCTCCGTGCCATTGGCCCCGGGTGATTGAAGAAGTCGAGATTAAATGGTGCCGTCGACGGATTACGGCCGTAAGGCGGTTTGAAGCCAACAACACCGCAAGCCGATGCCGGTATCCTGATAGAACCGCCGATATCCGATCCGGTCGCCAATGTCGACGTGCCCGATGCCAGCGATGCACCTGATCCGCCGGAAGAACCGCCCGGCGTGTAGGCCGGATTCCATGGATTTCTCGTAACACCCCAAAGGCGCGAATGCGTAAATCCCGTACATGAAAATTCCGGTGTCGTCGTTCGAGCGTGCACAATGACGCCGGCATCCATCAACCTCTGTACGACAGGCGTCGTCGTTTCGGCGACGTTGTCTTTATATATCAGGGACCCGTAAGTCGTAATCTTGCCGGCGATCGAACTTTCATCTTTTATCGCGGTTGGAATGCCTTCCAACGGCCGTGGCTGGCCATCCGTGATGAAATATCTGCGCTCGGATTCTCGTGCCGCGGCCAGGGCATCTTCTTCGTAAATGAACGAGGCCGCATTGATATGAGCTTGAGAAGCATGCAGCCGACTTAATTGCGCTTTTAACAGCTCCACAGGCGATAGCGAACGCTCGGCAAAGCGACGCAACGCCTCCGCCGCCGATATATAGCAAAGGTCTTCATCCATTATTGACTCTTCTCCAGTGTAACGGGCGGGTCGCCTAATTTGAGTAGATCACTGTCCAGCGCGCGACCTTTGATTAAATTGCTTAGCCAGTCCGGACTCATCTGCGGCACCGAACTCATGAGAATTTCGGTATATCTCTCATATGGTGGTGAAAGAACCCGGTCCTTCGATCCATGCTCAACAACACGCCCCTGATGCATAACGACGACCTCATCCGAAATCGCCCGAACAGTTGCTAGATCATGCGTGATGAAGAGATAAGAGACGGATAAGTCCCTCTGTAACGACATCAACAGCTTTAGAATTCCCTCTTGAACGACCTGATCGAGTGCAGATGTAACCTCATCGCAGATGATAAGATCCGGTTCGGCCGCGAGGGCTCTTGCGATGGAAATACGCTGCTTTTGACCGCCCGATAACTCGGCTGGCAGGCGGTCAATATAATCATCTCCCATTTCAATCATGTTCAGAAGCTCAATGATGCGTTGTTCAAGCGCCCTCCCCTTCAGCCCGAAGTATAATTGCAACGGCCGTCCGATGATTTTTCGGACGGAATGTCTCGGATTGAGCGCCGTGTCGGCCGATTGATAGACCAGCTGAATACGACGTAACGACTCGCGCGATCGATCCTTTTTTGCCGGCGCGAGAGCGGCACGATCAAATAGAACCTTTCCCGCTTTCGGCGGCATCAGCCCGGCAACAACTCTGGCAAGAGTCGACTTCCCTGAACCTGACTCCCCGACCACGGCAACGGTATGACCGCGCTGGATCGAAAAGGTAACGTCAAAAAGAACGGGCACCGTGTGATAGGCAGCGTCGATATGTTCGATCTGCAGGAGGGCTTCGGTCGTCGGCGCCTGCTTCTTCTCCAGCTCCCTCACTGCCCAGAGCGATTTCGTATAAGGATGCTCCGGCGCCGCCAGCATGCGACGTGTATCGGCCTCTTCGACCTTCTCGCCGTGCCGAAGAACGACGATTCGATGGGCCATCTGAGAGACGAGGGCCAAATCATGGCTAATGTAAATCGCCGCAGTACCAAATTCGTCAACGACCGACCGTATCGCCGCCAACACCTCAACCTGTGTCGTAACGTCCAGGGCTGTTGTCGGTTCATCAAAGATGATCAGGTCCGGTCTGCAGCACATGGCCATCGCAGTCATCACGCGCTGCAATTGACCACCTGATACCTGATGGGGGAATCTGGTTCCAATTGATTCAGGGTGGGGTAACCGAAGCTGCCGAAAAAGATCGACGGCGTTGCCGACGGCGGTCTTTCTCGCCTCCGTCCTATGTATATCTGCTCCCTCTACCACTTGATCGATGAGCCTATGCGCGGGATTGAAGGATGCTGCCGCGCTTTGCGCAACATATGCAATGCGGGATCCCCGCAGTGACCTTTTCGCCCGCTCAGAACAATTTTTTATGTCAATCCCGTCGAATTCGATGCTTCCTGCCTTGATCCTGCATCCTGCAGAGACGACACCCATTGCAGCGAGACCAAGTGTTGATTTTCCTGCACCGGATTCGCCAATGAGCCCCACAATTTCCCCCCGATGGACGTCGAGGTCGACACCACGAAGGATGGGCACGATACGATCGTCGCTATGACCCTCGATTTCCAATGCCCTAATCCTGAGCAATATGCGATTCTCTGCCGCAGCACTCGCCACTTTTCTCTCATCCATGGGACTTACTCGCCGTGTGCAGATACCAATCAACAACGAAATTGATCGCCACGGTAAGCAGTGCAATCGCCGCGGCCGGAATGAGTGGCGTAATATCTCCATAGGTTATGAGAGTGGCATTCTCATGCACCATACTCCCCCAATCGGCAGTAGGTGGCTGAATACCCAAGCCAAGAAATGAGAGAGACGAAATCGTCAGAAAGACGAAGCAGAAGCGAAGGCCAAACTCCGCCAGGAGGATTGGCCGGATATTGGGCAGGATCTCCTGGAATATAATCCAAGACAGGCGATCGCCGCGCAGCTGGGCCGCCTCGATATAATCGGTGACGGCAATATTCATCGCTAATGCTCGCGCTAACCGGAAGACGCGCGTTGAATCCAATAGAGCGATGATGAGGACCAGATTTTGAATCGACGATCCGAATATCGACAGCAGCATGAGGGCGAAGATGAGCTGGGGAATTGCCATTAGAATATCGACAATTCGCGCGATAAACTGATCGACCCAACCGCGAAAGAGCGCGGCGATTACCCCAAGTGTCCCACCGATTGCAAAAGCAATCGTCGTCGTTAAGACGGCGATACCGATGGAGTTTCGTGCGCCATAAATAAGTCGGCTTAGGACGTCTCTACCGAGTTGATCTGTCCCTAGCCAGTTTTCGCCGCTCCATGCGGAAAAGGGCTCAGATGATACGAGCTGCGACTCGCCATAAGGCGCAATAAGATTGGCGAACAAGCCCGCCAACGCATACAACACGATGATGCCGACCGATACTTTTACGGCGACCGGCGCTTTCGCAAACACCCTCGATAACCGCGAAGAGCGCGACCTGATACTGGTTGGGTCAGCAATTTCCACCATCGCGACTACCTTGGATAGAGAAGCTTGGGGTTGGTAGCGATCGAAATGATATCTGCGACAAGATTCAGCAGGATATAAGTCGTCGCAAAAATCAACGCGCAGGCTTGAACAACCGGAATATCTCTTGTTCTGACGGCATCGACCATCGTCTGTCCGATTCCCGGATAGACAAAGACCGCCTCCACCACCACGACGCCGACAACCAGATAGGCCAGATTGACGGCAACCACATTGGCAATAGGCGCCCAGGCATTTGGAAGGGCATGCCGAAAGATAATCCGCGCCGGCGAAGCGCCCTTGTATTTTGCCATGTCGATATAGGGATTGGACAGTATTCCGAGGATGGCGGACCGAGTCATCCGCATCATGTGGGCGACAATTCCCAGGGTCAGCGTGGCGACCGGTAGCGTGATTCGCCAGATCGTCTCGCCAATTCCCATATTATCGTCAATGTTTGAAAGTGTTGGAAACCAACGCCATTTGACGGCCACGAACACCATCAAGATATAGGCCATAAAGAATTCCGGACACGAGATTGTCGCCAAGGTCACAGCATTTACCGATCGGTCGAATGGGCCGCCCCGATAAAGCGCCGACAGTATCCCCAGAACGAGCGAAAGCGGGACAGCGATTAGCGCCGTCGTACCGGCGAGGAAGAGCGTATTTCTGAGGCGAGAGAGAATGATATTCGAAACGGGTCTCGGCGCAGATTCCGTGGACGATAATGAATTTCCAAGATCCCCCACCGCTACACCACCAATCCATTTCATATAGCGTTCCGGTGCAGGCTCGTTGAGACCGAGTCTTTGCCGAAATGCCAACACCGTCTCTTTCGTCGCGGATTGCCCCAGGATCGATGTCGCAAAGTCACCAGGCAGCATGTCGACTGCTGAAAATATGATCACGGATATGGCGAGTAGCGTAACTACCCCAAGCGAGAGACGGGAGAGAATAGTTCTGACGATTGGAGGCATGGCCTGAACTCCCTATTGCACGAGTTCGCGTGTGCGACCAGGCAAACCACTTGGCGTAAGTAGAGGGTTTCCCAAGATCATATCTGCGGCGCGCTCTGCAATCATGATCGTTGGCGCATTTAGGTTGCAACTGGGAACGGTGGGCATCACGGAGGCATCGACGACCCTAAGGCCATCCACACCATTGACACGCAACTCGGCATCTACGACCGCAGCCTCATCTGCTCCCATGCGACAAGTACAACTCGGATGGAATTCCGTGTTGGTGTAAGCGGCGATGAACTCATCAACAGCCGTGACGGATGTGATATCGATCCCCGGCAGGACTTCAACAGCGCCAATATCCCGCATCGGCTTCCGGTTCATAATTTCACGAGTAACGTTGAGCGCCCCTCGAAATTCGCTTTTGTCTCTATCGGTAGAAAAAAAGTCGAACTTGATAATAGGAGCGTCATGCGGGTTTTCCGATCTTAATTGCACGCGACCTCGGCTTTCCTGGCGAAGTTGGGCCATATGCACCATCAACCCGTCTGTCAACTTGAAGCCGCTTGGCGTCTCACTCATCATCACCGGCCCGACATGGTATTGGAAATTGGGATAATCGACGTCTTGGCTGCTGCGAATGAAGCCGCCTACTTCCCAAATATTCGAGGCGGCTGGGCCGCTTTTGTTAAGCAGCCACTCCGCGCCCGCATAGGCCTTGCCAAGAGGGCTATCCAACCAAGAGAGCGAGATTGATTTCTTGCATTTGAATTTCAACCCCACGTTGAGATGATCTTGTAGATTCCGCCCGACATTCTCTGCCCGATGTATAATTGGGATGCCGTGTTTGCGAAGGTCGTCCTCTGGACCTATACCGGATAGCATGAGGAGTTGGGGACTGTTGATCGCACCTGCGCAGAGCAACACTTCACGGGCGGCGTGAATTTCGATGGTTTCTCTGGTCCCCCCGGTAACCTGGACGCCCGTTGCCCTTTTGCCGGTAATCTTAATCTTATTAACGTGAATGTCGGTTGCCACGTGCAGATTACGCCGGTATCGGATTGGCCGGATGAAGGCAGCCGAAGCACTGCAGCGGCGACCACGTTTCCGCGTGCTATCCATTCGACCGATACCTTCCGGCTGGGCGCCATTCAGATCATCGGTGATCATGTGCCCGGCATCCGCAGATGCTTCGAAGAATGCATCGAATATCTGGCTTTTCAATCGACCCTGTTCAACACTGAGAGGGCCTTCCGTTCCGTGATAAAGACTTGCCCCTCTGTCACTTCTTTCCGACCGACGGAAATAGGGAAGGCAATCAGCGTAGGACCATTTGGACAAACTATGAGCCGCGGCCCAGCCATCATAGTCCTTTGGATGCCCGCGCAAGTAGACCATGGCGTTAATCGATGAGGACCCGCCCAGCACTCTTCCGCGCGGAACCGAAATGCGTCGATTGTTCATCATTGCTTCCGGCTCGCTCATGTAGTTCCAGTTCACCGTTGGATCCTGATAAACCCGGTAGACCGCCGCGGGTATTTCCATCATCAGACCTCGATCCAGGGGCCCAGCTTCGAGCAGCAGCACCGACACACCTTCGTCAACGCTAAGCCTGTTCGCCAGGACGCATCCTGCAGAACCGCCACCGACGATGACATAATCATAGACTTCCTTGAATGCGGGCACTGGAAGTATCCAAGAGAGGTTCGAGAGCAGGCACTTGATCTTGCGGGCGGCATCAGCAATGCCGCCCGACTTCCGCTATTGTGTCAGCTATTGAACCACCAACGCTCGGATGCCCGACTGTTGTCCATTGGGAAAATGCCGCCAACGGTATTGTAGCCAAGCTTTTTCGAAACACCGCTGATATAGCTCGCAAATCCAACAAGGATGGTACCGCCTTCATCGTGTATGATCTGCTGCATCTCCTTGTAAATAGCGGCACGCTTTGCTTCGTCAGTCTCTGGCCGAGCCTGCAGCAGTAAGTCGTTGAAGCGCTTATTCGAGAACTTCGTGTCATTCCAGGCGGCGCCATCGGCATAGATCGTGGTAAAGAGCCAGTCGCAGGTCGCGCGGCCGAACCAGTCAACTGATACGAATGACTTTTTGAGCCATACGTTGTCCCAATAGCCGTCATTGGCTTCCCGAATGAGATTGACCTCGATCCCGGCCTTTGCCGCCTGCTCCTTGAAGAGGACCGCCGCATCGATCGCACCAGGGAAGCCGACTTCGGCGACGGAAAGATCGACCTTTACCGTCGACAGCCCCGCCTTCTTCAGATGTTCCTTGGCTTTCTCGATGTCATAGGTGTATTGCGGTTGGGGATTGAAGGCATACTTCATTGACTTTGCGACGGGATTGTCGTTACCCAACGTGGCCGTTCCGAAAAAGACCTTTTTCAGGATTTCTTCCCGATCGATCGCGTACTTCAATGCCAACCGAACATCAGGATTATTGTACGGTTCAACCTGGGTGTTCATATCGAAAGAATAGTGACGGATGCTGGGAACCGACTGGATTGCGACATCCGGGCTACGTTTCAAAAGGCTAATGGTTTTGGCATCAAGATCCTCCGCAAGTTGAATTTCGCCAGTCACCAGGGCATTGGTTCGCGCTACGACATCTTTGATAACAACGAATTCAACTTCATCGAAATATGGCTTGCCTTCTTTATAATAGTTGGGGTTCCGCTTCAGCTTTGCGGAAATTCCAGCCTGGTAACTTTCGAGCGTAAAGGGACCGGAGCCAACTTTCGCTTCCCAATCCATGCCACCACCCGCTTTCGCCGGCATGATCGGCAGGTGATAATCAGCAAGAAGATAGGGAAAATCTGCACTTCCGCCCTTCATATTGAATATGACGGTATCAGCACCATCCGCATCGATTGACTCAACCTGATCGAGGATGACCTTTGCTGCCGATACACTGTCTTTACCCATGTGATGATGCATCGATTCGATGATATCGGTCGGTGTTACATCCTTACCGTTATGGAAGGTCACGCCCTTGCGGATCTTGAAAACCCATTTTTTGGCGCCGTCGCTTGGTTCGAAACTCTCAGCGAGATCCGGTGCAATAGAGCCGTCCGGCATAAGCTCGGTGAGGTTATTGCACATCGACCCGCCGATTGCGGACTGAGTGAAGGATCCCGGCCATGTGGCGGGATCCAGCGTATCGGTCTGTGAGCCGTCGGACATGCCGAAGCGCATGAAGCCACCCTTTTGGGGTTCAGCTGCATTCACCAAGCCAGCCTTGAGCATCGTTGCTCCGGCAACCGCTGCGCCGGTAATTGCGGCAGAGCGATTCAGAAATTCACGACGCGTGACCTTGCCACCCGTCAATATATCGGCCCAATAATTTTCTTTTGACATTACTTCCTCCCAGTTCTCTTTTGATTTTAACGTCGCTTACGTTTTCACGATGCCGCGTCATCGAGACGCAGAAACGTCGCCGCATTCCTGTGTAGCCACTTTTCTCGCACGGGCTCTGGCAGACCCAATGCGTCGATTTCAGCCAGCGCGGAGTCAAGCGACAAGCTCGGATAACCTGAGCCGAAGATGATTTTGTCCTGTAGGATCGTTCGCCCATATTGCAGCAGCGGCTCATAACCGGAATGCTGGACCGACAGGTATTTCGGCCTGACATAGACGAGCCCGATCCACAGATTTGAGTGCTTCCAGGCAACGCCCAACAATTCATGGACCCAGGGCCAGCCTGGCGGTGCGGCGCAGACGCGCAACTCCGGAAAATGGATCATCACCTCGTCGAGCAGATGGGGGCGACCATATTCCATTGAAGCCGAGGTCGAAAAATTGATGCCGCAATGGATGTTGACCGGAATATCCAACTCGATGCATTTGGCATAGAGCGGATACATCTTCGCATCGTTAATATGAAGTTTATGCTCAAAGCATTGGAGATTGAGGCCGCGCAACCCCAATTCCTTGACGGCATATTCCAGTTCTCGAACCGCCGCCATTCCCTTATGGGGATCGACACCGGCGAATCCGATAAACCGATTGCTGTTCGCCCGGCAAAAGTCGGCCACATCCTCATTCCGGATCTTCGCGCCGAAAGTCGTTTCAAGATCACGGGCCTTGATGACAACCTTATGCGCACCGGCCTCCTCGTAGGCGCTCAAATAGCTCTGTAGGGCGGAATCGCTGTAGTCCTCGGCTTTCTCCTCACCCACCGAACCGTATATACGATCGTAATTCGCGAGATGCGGCGCCCGTATCGACAGCTCTCGGACAGGCGGCTTACTCGAGTAGTCAATCAAGCCGGGCTTTGTCATTTTCTGAGATCCTTCAGAACTTCACGCGCGGCATTGTGGCCCGGAACGCCTGTCACCCCTCCGCCCGGATGTGCCGAGGCGCCGCAGAGATAGAGATTGCGAATGGGCGTCCGATAATCGGCATAACCAGCGACCGGTCGCCGGAAGAACACCTGATCGATGGTGATTTCCCCGTGATGCACGTGGCCATGTGGAAGGCCGAAACGCGCCGCCAGGTCGACGGGCGTCAAGATCTCGCTATGGACAATGCCGCTCTTTGCATCAGGGGCAAAAACCTCCAGGGCATTGATGGTATTCTCAAGAAGGTGTCCACGCTCTTGTCCCCATCCGCTATCTTTGAGGTCGTGCGCCGCATGTCCGGCAAAAATGCTCATCAAATGCATTCCCTTCGGCGCGATCGTCCGATCGAGAAGGCTCGGGACATGAACGGTCATGAACGGGCGACGGGCAAATCCACCGTATTTGGCATCGTCATAGGCCTGTTCCAGATAGTCGATCGATGCACCGACGCGCACTTGGCCCGGATAGTCGAAACCGCGCGCTACTTTATCGAAGGCGGGATATGTCGGCAGCTTGTCAACGCCGAGGTGAACCTTGTAGCAGGATGATTGCGTACGGATATTCTTCACCTGTGTGCGGAACTCCGATGGCGTTTCCTTGTCCTCGACCAGATTCAGGAAAGTGGTCTTCGCATTGGCGTTGGAAATGACGCATCTGGCGGCGATCTCCTCGCCGGATTCCAGCACCACTCCGACAACCTGGTTATCCTTCACTGAAACCCGAGCGACCGGTGCATTCACCCGTGTTTCCAAGCCGAAGCGAGCACCGGATTGCGCAATCGCTTGTGGAATGCTGCCCATCCCACCGCGTATATAGCCCCAATCACCGGCCGCCGTACCGTGATCTCGAACCAAAGGGCGGAGCAGTGCAAAAGCCGTGCTGGGCATCTTGGGCGACATGTTCGTACCGCCGCCACCGACGAAATAAGCCAGGGTCGCGATGACCGCGTCGCTCTCGAACCAGCGAGCCAAATAATCGTAAGCGCTCAAGGTCAAGATGTCATAGATATCCGCGGCGAGGCTGCCGTATTTATGATATCGCCAGGCGAATTTTGCCAATTGCGCGAAGTCACCGATCGTTTTCGGCAACATACTTGGTGGTGTTTCCCAGATGATCTCGCGGATGAACGGGGCAAGGCGCAATAGGTGTTTGCGGTATTCCGGAAGGGCTGCGGCGTCCTTTTTTGAAAACTGCGCGAATTCCGCGCAGGTTTTATCGACATCATCCCAAAGAACGATGGAACGCCCATCCATAAAGGGAATGAAAGAAGGTGGTGGCTTCAAGGTTTCAAAGCCAAACTTTGCCAGTTCGAGATCGAGGATGATCTTCGGCTGCAGGAGCGCCATTAAGAAAGCACCTGTCGAGACCTTGAAGCCTGGGAACGATTCCTCACTGACGCAGGCGCCACCAAGGATTTCTCGCCGCTCCAAAACAAGAGTCTTCACGCCAGCCTTGGCCAGATAGGTGCCACAGACCAGGCCGTTATGGCCACCACCAACGATGATAGCGTCATACTGCTTACTCATCTGCGTCAACCATTCAAGAAGTCCAAGTTGCTGTCACCCGGTCAAAGGAGCGATCCGTTTTTGACGTCATCTCTTCGATCAGCTTATGCTTCGCGATCTTTCCAGAACTCGTCTTCGGAAGCGACGTCGGGAACGTGTAGAAGCGCGGCACCTTGAAGCTCGCCAGATTTTTCTGGCAATGCTCGATCAGCTGTTGCAGCAGGGGCTGATCTGCCTGCACATCGTCTTGCCAGATGATGCAAGCCCTAACCTCTTCGCCGCGCGTTTCATCTTTTTGCGGGATGGCGGCCGCTTCCAGCACGGGGCCGAATGAAAGCAAGACCGCTTCTACTTCCCGCGCGGCAATGTTTTCCCCAGCGCGTCGAATCGAATCCTTGACTCGGCCGACGATGTAGAAATAGCCACGTTCGTCCTGTCGAAAGAGATCTCCGGTTCGAAACCAGTCGCCATGGAAGGCAGCTGCGGTCGCCTCCGGCTTGTTATAATAGCCTTTGAGGATTCCTGGGCCGCGGACGACCAGCTCGCCGATTGTGCCGGCCGGTAGTTCTTTGCCGTCGCCATCAACGATACGACATTCCCTGAAGGGGCATGGAATTCCGCATGACCCCGAACCGACCATGTCTTCCGCCTCGATGGGCATATACATCGTCGGCCCGATTTCCGTCATGCCGAAGGCTTCCCGCGCGCACAGATCGAAACGCTCCTCAATCTCCCGGTGCAGATTGGGGGCGATGCCATAAACATTCGCTCTGACAATGCAGTTTTGCTGGTCCGCGGCGTCTTTCGGCTGCTTCAACGTAATCACGGGAAGGAGGCAGAATTCGATCTGGTGATCCCGAATCCAATTCATGAAACGGGATCCGCTCTGGCGGGCGGCCACAAATAAGGTGCCACGCTGATACAGCGTCATCAGCAGAAGCCATTGCGGGTCCATATAGAAAAACGGTGTGGATGCGAGAATGCGCGCATAAGACCTGCCATCCCGGAAGGCGTTCACCTTGCCGGCGCTCAGCCAGTAACGCTGGGTCAACATGCATCCTTTCGGAAAGCCCGTCGTCCCCGACGTGTATTGAATGTTCAGAAGGTCGTCATGCCCGATATCTTCCGGCAGTCGTAGCAACTGTCGGTCTGTCGCCATCAGCTTTTCGAGAGAACGATGATTTTCCTCATTATCGCCGAGAACGACGATATTCTTTGGCGGTATCTTTATATTGCCTTCCACGATGGCATTCGTAACGGTACCTAAAGTTTCCTTCTCCGTGACGATAAAGGCCGTCTCGCTGTCGCTGAGGACATAGATCAGCTCTCGTTCGCGATAGCCGGGATTGATCGGTATCATGACGGCGCCAAGGACACCGATCGCCAGCCATGTCAGGGGCATCGCCGCCACATTTGGCAACATGACCCCGACATGGGTTCCTTTTTTGACACCGATGCTTTGAAGCCCCGCAGCCAGCCCGAACACCCTCTCACGCAACTGTGCATAGGTTAGGATTTCGGCACTTTCGAAAAAATTCCAAAGTACCTTGTCACCACCGGCCCTCGCCGCCACGTCGACCAGTTCCGCGATATTTCTCGGCAGCGGCTCGCTTTCGATCGCTATCCGACGTTGGGCGGGAATCGGCACATGCGCCGTAGCGATTTGTTGGCGCTTCATCACAGGGCTTCCGCTCACGCGGCGTACCAGACGGCTTTCCAATCGGTATACTTATCAATGGCATGCAGCGATTTGTCGCGACCGTGACCCGATTGTTTGAAGCCACCGAAAGGCATCGACATATTGCCTCGATCGAAGCAGTTCACCCAAACCACACCGGCACGGATGGCCTTGGCGGCGCGCTGCGCCTTGCGGATATCATTTGTCCAGACGGCGGCCGCCAGACCATAAATCGTATCATTTGCGACTTTGAGTGCCTCGTCGATATCCGCTACCGTAATCGTCGAGAGGACCGGACCAAAGATCTCTTCCTGAGCGATCTTCATGTCATTCCGCACGGCATCGAAGACCGTCGGTTGAATATAATATCCGCCGGTATCCTTCAGTGTCTTTTCACCACCCGTGACGATCTTCGCCCCGGCTTTACGGCCAGCATCGATATAACCGAGGACACGTTCGAATTGTTCTGCACTCACCAGCGGGCCAAGCTTCGTGGCCGGATTGAGCGGATCACCGGGAGCAAAGGCTTCCGCGTTTTTGATCACCTTCTCCAGCAACTCATCTTTGACTCCGGCCTCGACAACAAGCCGCGAGCCGGCATTGCAGACCTGCCCGCTATTGCTGAAGATACCTGCGGCGATGGCCGCAGCGGCGGCATCCAGATCGCTATCGGCGAGAACGACCTGCGGAGACTTTCCACCCAATTCGAGGCTGACCCTCTTCACATTGGACTGGCCGGCATATTGCATAAAGAGTTTGCCGACTTCGGTCGAGCCCGTGAAGGTCACGCAATCGACATCCATATGAAGCCCCAGGGCTTTCCCGGCCTCTTCACCATAACCGGAGATGACGTTTAAGACGCCCTCCGGCAATCCTGCTTCAACGGCAAGCGACGCAATTCTCAGGGCCGTGAAAGGCGATTGTTCCGCTGGCTTGAGAATGACCGAATTTCCCGCTGCCAGGGCCGGGCCGAGTTTCCAGGCAGCCATCGAAAGAGGGTAATTCCAGGGAACCACGGCAGCGACGACTCCCACCGGCTCGCGCGTGACGATCGCCGTCATATCGTGTGCGGTCGGGCCAACCTCCCCATAAATCTTATCAATCGCTTCGCCGAACCAGGCGATACAGCCCGCCGCCGAGGGAATGTCGCCGTTCTTGCTGTTGGTGATCGGTTTGCCGACATTCAGTGTCTCGAGCGTTGCGAGCTCGTCTTTGTGCTGCAAAATCAATTCCGAGAACTTAAGGAGGACCTTGCGGCGGTCTTGCGGCGCCGCACGGGACCAGGAACCTGCCTCAAATGTCTTGCGTGCGGATCGGACGGCAACATCAACATCATTCGCGTTGCAAGCCGGCACGTATCCGATCGTTTGCCCCGTCGCCGGAAAGACACAGGGCAATGTCTTGCCACTGAGCGCATCGACAAACTTTCCGTTGATGAATGACTGCGATGGCAATGCCACACCCCAATCCTTGGGCGTAGTGGCCGTCGATTTTGTTGTGGCTCCTGCAGACATTTCCCTGATCCCTTTTTTTACTGATTATCGCTGGAATTAAAAAACTCAAAAACTGATCTGTCAATCAGATTTTGATTGATGGATCAGTTTTTACAGATTAAGACGATGTAAGGTAATCCCTGCTGAGGGCGAATTGCGCGTCAGTTAATTTCTGCTAAGTATAGGCCCCTGAAAATTGGGGTCTGGAGAACAGGATGGGCAGAATTGCTCAAATGAGGCAGCAGGAGCTCCTTGCTGCCACACTCACCGTGATCGCCCAGAAGGGCCTGTCTGGCATTACGGTGAACGATATCGCAAAGGAAGCGGGGTGTAGCTTCGGCGTCATTGCTTTTCATTTCAAAACCAAAGAGAAGCTCCTATTAGCGGCGCTCAATTCACTGGTTGAAGAGTATGACGAGATTTGGGCCCGGACGGCGAAGCTTCGGACCGGCTCCGAAGCCGCGGCAGAATTAGCGGCCCGTATTGGTGCGGACTTCGATTCGCGGGTGACCAGCCGCAGCAAGCTCGCAGTCTGGGCTGCCTTCTGGGGTGAAGCCTCTCGCATTCCGGCATATCGGGCCACTTGTGGGAAGCTCAAGCGCCGATATCGGGCGGAAGCTCTCAAACTCGTCTCCCTGATCGCGAAAGATCACGGACATGACGTCGATGCCGAAGTGATAGCCGCGGGGCTGAATGCTTTGGTGGACGGTTTCTGGATCTATGGGCATGTAACAGGTGATTTTGGTGCGGCTGAACGGGAACGCGCCCGCCTGGCTTGTACGGCTTTTCTCAGGGCGACCTTCCCCGACTTTTTTCCGATCGGCGAAACGTCGCAGGCCGGCAGTAATTCTGCAAGTGAGGGAGATCCACGTCCCGAAGTGGCTGCGGTGATGCTTCGACGTCAAGTCGGCGACAAGAAGCCTGGCCGTAGAAGTGCAGCAGCAAAGTGATTTGGCACGCAGGAGCGCGTAGACCTCTGCCATCTCATCTAACTTTTGGAAGTGGAAGATGACATGAGTACGGATATGGCCGGGAACGAGTGGACTGCAGCGCAGCTTGAGGCAGCCTCCAGAGCCCACCTCCTGACGCCGGCAGAAGAAATGGCAAAACTAGGTCAGGTCTCTCGGCCGATTCTGAGTAGTGGCGATGGCATCTACGTGACCGATGCTTATGGAAAGCGGTACATAGACGGTCCAGGCGGCATGTGGTGCACGCAAATTGGCCATAACCGGCGAGAGATTGCGGACGCGATTTTCGAACAGGCTTTGAAACTCAGCTATAATTCTCCCTGGTATACGATCAATGGGCCATCCGCCCAACTCGCTCAACGCATCGCTCATCTCACGCCCGGTGACCTCAACCATATTTTTTTTACGGGCGGCGGATCGACAGCGGTAGATTCCGCGCTACGCTTTGTCCAGTTTTTCAATAACGTTCTCGGGCGGCCAGAAAAAAAGATCATCCTGTGCCGAATTGACGGATATCACGGCAGCACCCATCTGACGGCTGCTTGTTCCGGCCGGGCCGGCAATCGACCCAATTTCGATCTTGAGTCGGATACGATTTCGTTTCTGTCCGCCCCGAACAACTTTCGGCGACCAAAGGGCATCAGCGAAGACCAGTTCGTTCGCTTTCTACTAGACGAGGTCGAAGACCGGATCCGCACATTAGGACCAGATCGAGTTGCGGCAATTCTCGCGGAACCCATTCAGGCATCCGGCGGTGTCATCGTTCCGCCAGAGGGCTATCTACAGGGGTTGCGCGACATCGCCACCCGCCACGACTTGCTGTTCATCTCCGACGAGGTTGTCACCGGCTTTGGCCGGTGTGGCCATTGGTTTGCATCCGATGATGTATTCGGTATCACGCCCGACATCATCACCTTCGCAAAAGGTGTAACATCAGGGTATCTACCTCTTGGTGGCTTCGCTGTTTCTGATGCCATTTTGAAACGGGTGAGCGGTGCAGCGGCCAAAGGCAGCTATTTCACCAATGGCTATACTTATACCGGGCATCCGGTCAGCTGCGCGGCTGCCCTTGCGAATATTGATGTTATCGAACGCGACCGGATACTGCAGCACGTCCGAAGCATCTCACCATATTTTCAGACTCAGCTGCAAAAATTACGGAAGTTTAAGCTCGTCGGCGACGTGCGCGGCATCGGCTTACTTGGTTGTGTCGAATGCACTCTTGGCGAAAATGCTCTGGGCCGCGAGAAACTTGAAGGTACACTCGGCACTGAGATCGATGCCTACTGTCATGAGTTAGGTCTGATTGTTCGGCCGATAGGAAATATGTGCGTCTTCTCTCCGCCATTAATTATCTCTGAAGCGCAAATTGATGAAATGGTCTCTATCTTGAGCAAAGCGATTTCTATGACGGAAGCGAATTTGCGCGCACAAGGCGTCTTGTAATCGTTACCGACGCTTCAGAATGCGTTGCCTTTAGCGCTCTTTCCGCTTCTTGGAGAGAGTAATCCGTCGCGCCTACACCGCCCCCGTAATGAGCGTCATGGAGACGCCCCAGGTCCCTATAACAGGACAGGCTACATAAACGAAGTCGGTCAGCGGCGACAGCACGATCAAGACAGCGCGCTGGCATTACACAATTGCTGAAATAGTGACCTTTGCCAGCCGACGCCGGGCCCCTGTGATCCGCCTGTGGGACAATGATATCCGGAAGGTGCCGGATTCCACGGCACGTTTAGGCTTGACGAGGGCTTCTTCCCCTTCACTCAACGAGAACAGCCAGAACCGCCGCACAATCGCCCGCCTTCACGAGGCCAGGGAAATGCCGTGCCGCCAGAATGCCGGACATCTTTGCCCGTA
>LNAP01003149.1_pt1 | contig 52066 bp, 45 predicted proteins | sample 602601 | NCBI WGS metagenome assembly LNAP01 (sample SAMN02440304, study PRJNA202911) | soil metagenome | biome: Subtropical and temperate rainforests or woodlands; isolation source: soil samples (1 kg each in a 20% v/v slurry with milli Q water) were... ...
GTATGGAGAAGTCGAGCCACGCTTGAGAGCCGTAACCGCTGGTGGTGACCAGGAGCGATATTTTTCCGGCTTCGGTAAATTTGACCGCATTGCCCAGCAAGTTGATCAATACCTGGCGAAGGCAATCCATATCGGTCTTGACCAAAGGCGGTACGTCTGGGGAAAACTGCGCCTCCAGCACGATGGGTTTGTCCTGGATATTTTGCCGGATGAGTTCCATACAGGATGAAACCAGTGCTCTCACTTCGAAAACACGAGGTTTCAATTCAAGTTTGCCCGCTTCGATTTTGGCGAGATCGAGAATGTTATCGATAAGAGACAGCAGGGTCCGTCCACTGGAATGAATCGTTGTGAGAAGACGGCGTTGCTCGGGATCCAGGGCGGACCGGGCCAATAGTTCGGTCGCGCCAATGACACCGTACATCGGGGTGCGAATTTCATGACTCATGGTTGCCAGAAAGCTGGTTTTTGAACGATCAGCGTCTTCGGCGGCATTTTTAGCCTGATTCAATACCTGCTCATTGACTCGCAGTTGCTGAAGATGAGCGCGCATGCGTAAAAGGAGGAAAGCGAGAAATACCAGGATGGCCAGGATGATGTGGTACAGCGAGTCATGATTAAGTTGTTGGTAGTAGTCCGCCAAGGTAACTTCCGCCCCGACAACATACACCGTACCGTCTTGTGATTTTAAGGGGACAAAGACCGCGCGAAAATCCCCCCAATGATCCGAGTAGTCGATCCAGGTTGGCTCGGTACGCTCAAAACTATCGAGTAAAGCCTGGCTGGCATCGGGATAAGGATCGAAAAAACGCACGAAATTCTTCTCTTGAATTTCTTCTTTCGATGCGCTGGAACTGATCAGGTAGGCCTTTGCACCTCGCTTGATCACGCTATAGACAAACGCAGTGCCCATGGACTCGTTGAAGCCGGAGAGGCGCTGAATGGTATCCCAGTCCTGCGCTTGCGATTTGGATTGCTTATCGACCAGATTGTCATGGTAACGGTCGCCGAGGATCGCCGAAGCCCCCAGCGCGGCATGCAGCAATTTATTATTAATGTTGTCAGTAAGGACGCTTTGCGTCTCGACATAGAGGTAGTAGATATAGCCACCTGCCCCTATGAGATAGGCTAGAAATAAGGCCCATGTTTGCCGTTTGATTTTTAACATATCACAGCCTCCCTACTGTAAATCGGCGCATAAATTACCACAGCCAGACGTCGACAGACTTGCCCAATCCGAGTGAGTTTGCCGCCTGCCTATCTCCCAGCCCTCAAAAGCTTGAGGGGCCGTTCAATTCAGGTAGTGGTTATTTCTATTTCCCCCAAAAAAAAGCCCGATCTCGCTAAAGCGTTCAATCGGGCTGATGCACTCAGGAGCAATAAGTGCAAAGGGAGGTTCGATGCGCAAAACGATTTGAAGGGAAGCGCCAGGCCACTAGACCACCTGGCGATTATCCGAGGATTAACGGATCAGGCGACCTGGGACAGTTTGGCGTTGGCCTGATTCAGGCCCTTCTCCTGGAAGTCGCCGCCCAGGTTCATGCCTTCGGCATGGATGAAGGTCACATCGTGAATGCCGATGAAGCCCATGACCTGGCGCAGGTAGGGTTCCTGATGATCCGCGGTGCTACCGGCGTAGATACCGCCGCGAGCGGTCAACACGTAAGCGCGCTTGCCACTGAGCAGGCCTTGCGGGCCGGTCTCGGTGTACTTGAAGGTCACGCCGGCACGCAGCACGTGGTCCAGCCAGGCTTTCAGCGTGCTCGGGATCGCGAAGTTGTACATGGGAGCGGCCATGACCAGCACGTCAGCGGCCAGCAATTCATCGGTCAACTGGTTGGAGCGCTCCAGGGAAACCTGTTCGATGTCGCTGCGCTGCTCGGCGGGTTTCATCCAGCCGCCCAACAGGTTGATGTCCAGGTGCGGCACCGGATTGACGGCCAGGTCACGCACGGTGATCTGATCGTTGGGGTGGGCGGCTTTCCACTGGTTGATGAAGGTCTGGGTCAGTTGACGGGACACCGAGTCTTGCTGACGGGCGCTGCTTTCGATGATCAGAACGCGGGACATGGGATGTAGGCTCCATCTGAGAATGCTGTAAGTCGATGGAGTGAAGGTTAAACAGAGTCATATCGATGAAAAAGCGCAAATAATTGCTATAACCCATCAATAAATTCGTTTATAAGCTGGATACACCCTGAGGGAGCAGGCTCGCTCCCACAGGATTTTGGTGCTTATTTCGGGGTGCAGGTCAGATTGATGCGCATCTTGATGATGGTCCGGTTGAACTTGGCGGTGGCATTTTTGTGCTTGCCGGCAGCCACTTCGATATTGCGGGTGCGCGGCGCTTCCGGACCGTTATTGAAAACCACCTTACAGACTGCATCGGTGCTGCCGTAGTTGTTCACCTGAATGGAGGCGATGTCGGTATCCGTGTCATACGTGTTGTAGTCGATGCTCAAGCCGTTCAACTGTTTTTGTACGTCGATCGGGTAAGCAAAGGCAGTCAGCGGCAGCATCGCCAACACCACACAACAGAATTTTTTCATTCGGCAGTCTCCAATAAGGACTGCCAGCTTAGGACAAGAGGAGCTCAACATGAAAGCGCCCCGCGTGACCCTTGATCAATGGCGAACGCTGCAGGCCGTGGTCGACCACGGCGGTTTCGCCCAGGCCGCCGAAGCGCTGCACCGCTCGCAATCGTCAGTCAGCTACACCGTGGCGCGCATGCAGGACCAGCTCGGTGTGCCGCTGCTGCGCATCGACGGCCGCAAAGCCGTGCTGACCGAAGCCGGCGGCGTGTTGCTGCGCCGCTCGCGCCAACTGGTGAAACAGGCCAGCCAACTGGAAGACCTGGCGCATCACATGGAGCAAGGCTGGGAAGCGGAAGTGCGGCTGGTGGTCGACGCAGCCTACCCGAGTGCCCGCCTCGTCCGCGCCCTGACCGCGTTCATGCCGCAAAGCCGCGGCTGCCGGGTGCGGCTGCGCGAAGAAGTGTTGTCGGGCGTGGAAGAAGTCCTGCTCGAAGGTGTGGCCGACCTGGCAATCACCGGCTTCAGCATTCCCGGTTACCTGGGCGCGGAATTGAGCGACGTCGAATTCGTCGCCGTCGCCCACCCCGAACACGCCCTGCACCGCCTGAACCGCGAACTGAATTTCCAGGACCTGGAAAGCCAGATGCAAGTGGTGATCCGCGACTCCGGCCGTCAACAGCCACGGGATGTCGGCTGGCTCGGCGCCGAACAGCGCTGGACCGTCGGCAGCCTCGCCACCGCCGCGACATTTGTCGGCAGCGGGCTGGGTTTCGCCTGGTTGCCCCGGCACATGATCGAACGCGAACTGAAGGAAGGGACGCTCAAGCTGCTACCGTTGGACCAGGGCGGCAGCCGTAACCCGAGCTTCTACCTGTATTCGAACAAGGACAAACCGCTGGGCCCGGCGACACAGATCCTCATCGAACTGCTGCGCACGTTCGACACCGCGCCGCTGGATGCGCCCTTCGCCGCCCCTGAACAAGCCTGACACGGAGTGAACCCATGGCCTATTTCGAACACGAAGGTTGCAACCTGCACTACGAGGAATATGGCCACGGCACGCCGTTGCTGCTGGTCCACGGGCTGGGTTCCAGTACCTTGGACTGGGAAAAGCAGATCCCGGCGCTGTCCGCCCGCTACCGAGTGATCGTGCCGGATGTACGCGGCCACGGTCGCTCGGACAAACCCCGCGAGCGCTACAGCATCGCCGGATTCAGCGCCGACCTGGTCGCCTTGATCGAGCATTTGAACCTCGGCCCGACACATTATGTGGGCCTGTCGATGGGCGGCATGATCGGCTTTCAACTGGCGGTGGATCAGCCGCAACTGCTCAAAAGCCTGTGCATCGTCAACAGCGCGCCCGAGGTCAAATTGCGCAGTCGCGACGATTATTGGCAGTGGTTCAAGCGCTGGAGCCTGATGCGCGCGCTCAGTCTGGGCGCCATCGGCAAAGCCTTGGGCGCCAAGCTGTTCCCGAAACCGGAGCAGGCCGAATTGCGTCAAAAGATGGCCGAACGCTGGGCAAAAAACGACAAACATGCTTATCTCGCCAGCTTCGACGCGATCGTTGGCTGGGGCGTTCAGGAACGACTTTCCAGAGTGTCCTGTCCAACCCTCATCGTCAGCGCCGACCGTGACTACACACCGGTGTCGCTGAAGGAGACTTACGTAAAACTGCTGCCTGATGCGCGGCTGGTGGTAATCGCCGATTCGCGTCACGCCACCCCGCTGGATCAACCCGAACACTTCAACCAAACCCTGCTCGAGTTTCTCACTGCAGTCGACACCACTACACTCAGGATCACTGACCCATGCTGAAAAAAATCGCCCTCGTCGCTGGCTCCGTTCTGTTTGCCGCCAACCTGATGGCCGCCACGCCCGCCAAGGCACCGCACGTGCTGCTGGAAACCACCAACGGTCAGATCGAAATCGAACTGGACCCGGTCAAGGCGCCGATCAGTACCAAGAACTTTCTTGAGTACGTCGACAGCGGTTTCTACAACAACACGATTTTTCACCGCGTGATTCCGGGCTTTATGGTCCAGGGCGGTGGTTTCACCCAACAAATGCAGCAAAAAGAAACCAAGGCACCGATCAAGAACGAGTCCAAAAACGGCCTGCATAACGTGCGTGGCACGCTGTCCATGGCCCGTACCTCCGTGCCGGATTCGGCCACCAGCCAGTTCTTTATCAACGTCAAGGACAACGACTTCCTGGACCAGGGCGATGGCTATGCTGTCTTCGGTAAAGTCGTGAAAGGCATGGATGTCGTGGACGTCATCGTCAACTCGCAAACCACCACCCGTGGCGGCATGAAAGATGTGCCTGCCGATCCTGTGTTCATCAAGTCGGCCAAGCGCATCGACTAAGTCCAAAACGCACAGGGAGTGTTGAGCGGCCGCCGGTATCCGGCGCCGTTCAAATCGTTTAAAGGAGAGCCCGCACGCGGGCGGAGAACAAATGCTTTATCGCCGTTTTGAAAAACTGATCGACATATTCCGTGACGCCCCGACGGCGGCTCCGCCCGATCGTGTTCTCCCCTTCTATACCTATTACCTGAAGCAAGTCTGGCCAATGTTTGCGGTGTTGCTGATCGTCGGCCTGTTCGGTGCGCTGATCGAGGTGGCGCTGTTCAGCTACCTGAGTCGCATCATCGATTTGACTCAAGGCACACCCAACGTCGACTTCTTCAAGATCCACGGCGTGGAACTGGCCTGGATGGCAGTGGTTGCGCTGATTCTGCGTCCGCTGTTTCTCGCCTTGCATGACATGCTGGTGCACCAGACCCTGAGCCCGAGCATGACCAGCATGATCCGCTGGCAGAATCACAGCTACGTGCTCAAGCAGAGCCTGAATTTCTTCCAGAACGACTTCGCCGGGCGCATCGCCCAACGCATCATGCAAACCGGCAACTCGCTGCGCGATTCGGCCGTGCAAGCGGTGGACGCGCTGTGGCATGTGCTGATCTACGCGATCAGTTCACTGGTGCTGTTCGCCGAAGCCGACTGGCGCCTGATGATCCCGTTGTTGACCTGGATCGCCGCCTACATCGGCGCCCTCTGCTACTTCGTGCCACGGGTGAAAGAACGCTCCGTGGTGTCTTCGGATGCGCGTTCCAAACTCATGGGGCGGATCGTCGACGGCTATACCAACATCACCACGCTGAAGCTGTTCGCCCACACCAACTTCGAACAGCAATACGCCAAGGAAGCCATCGAAGAACAGACCGTAAAAGCCCAGCTGGCCGGCCGCGTGGTCACCAGCATGGACGTGGTCATCACCAGCATGAACGGCTTGCTGATCGTCACCACCACCGGCCTGGCGTTGTGGCTGTGGACCCAGTCGCTGATCACCGTTGGCGCCATCGCCCTGGCCACCGGCCTGGTGATCAGGATCGTCAACATGTCTGGCTGGATCATGTGGGTGGTCACCGGCATTTTCGAAAATATCGGCATGGTCCAGGACGGTTTGCAGACCATCTCGCAACCGGTCAGCGTCACCGACCGTGAAGCGGCAAAACCGTTGGCGGTTACCCGTGGTGAAGTGCGATTCGAGCACGTGGATTTTCACTACGGCAAGAAAAGCGGGATCATCGGCGACCTCAACCTGACGATCAAACCCGGTGAGAAAATCGGCTTGATCGGCCCGTCCGGCGCCGGCAAATCGACCCTGGTCAACCTGCTGTTGCGCCTCTATGACGTGCAGGGCGGGCAAATCCTGATCGACGGCCAGAACATCGCTGACGTCGCTCAGGAGAGCCTGCGCGAGCGCATTGGCATGATCACCCAGGACACGTCGCTGCTGCATCGATCGATCCGCGACAACCTGCTTTACGGCAAACCCGATGCCACCGACGCCGAACTCTGGGAAGCGGTGCACAAAGCCCGTGCCGACGAGTTCATTCCGTTGCTGTCGGACGCCGAAGGGCGCACCGGGTTTGATGCGCATGTGGGTGAGCGCGGGGTGAAACTTTCTGGCGGCCAGCGTCAGCGGATCGCCATCGCACGGGTGCTGCTCAAGGATGCGCCGATCCTGATCATGGACGAAGCCACCTCCGCGCTGGACTCGGAAGTTGAAGCGGCGATCCAGGAAAGTCTCGAAACCCTGATGCAGGGTAAAACCGTGATTGCCATCGCCCACCGGCTTTCGACCATTGCGCGGATGGACCGGTTGGTGGTGCTTGAGAAAGGCCAGATTGCCGAGACGGGGACCCATGCTGAACTGCTGGCGCAGGGCGGGTTGTATGCGCGATTGTGGCAGCATCAGACTGGGGGGTTTGTCGGGATCGATTGAGGCTGTTTTGTTGGGTGAATATCCGTTACCAAAACAACGGATATGCCTCCAATCCCAAGCCAACCCAATAAACCGCCATACCCCACCAACCACAAGCTCTGGCACTTTCCCCATCCGCACTGGAATTCCAGAAAAACCCTGCTGTACTCACCCAAGGTCCTGAAGATGAACCTGTCGTAAACCCGCAGGATGCGTCACTCGATTCAGACTCGATAGCTCGCCTATCAAGGAAGATCTCATGTCTCTGTTCAAACGTTCAGTCACTGAGTTGTTAGGTACGTTCTGGCTGGTGTTGGGAGGTTGCGGCAGTGCGGTCCTGGCCGCGTCGTCTCCGCTGGGAATCGGCGTGCTCGGTGTGGCCATCGCGTTTGGCCTGACCGTGCTGACCATGGCCTTCGCCATCGGCCACATCTCCGGTTGCCATCTCAACCCCGCCGTATCAGTCGGTTTGTTCGTCGGTGGTCGTTTCCCGGCCAGGGAACTGCCGGCTTACATCGTTGCGCAAGTCATCGGCGGGATCATCGCCGCCGCGCTGATCTACTACATCGCCAATGGCAAGGAAGGCTTCGACCTCTCAGCAGGCCTGGCCTCCAACGGCTACGGCGAACACTCCCCCGGCAAATACTCGATGGCCGCAGGCTTTGTCTGTGAGCTGGTGATGACGGCGATGTTCGTGCTGATCATCCTCGGCGCCACCGATAAACGTGCACCCGCCGGGCTGGCACCGATCGCCATCGGCCTGGCCCTGACGCTGATCCACCTGATCTCGATCCCCATCACCAACACCTCGGTCAACCCGGCCCGCAGCACCGGCCCGGCACTGATTGTCGGCGGCTGGGCCATCGCGCAATTGTGGATGTTCTGGGTGGCGCCGCTGCTCGGTGCGGTGATCGGTGGCGTGACCTATCGATGGCTGGGCAAGGAAGGCACTTGAGCCCAACGGAGAAGGATCAGCCTTGCCGATAAGGCAAGGCGGTCCTTGCTTCCTCGGCATACGCCAGCACGCCGAGACGTTCCTGCTGCAGGAAGTCCTTTACCGCCGCTTTCAGGCCGGGATGACGCAAGTAGTGCCAGGAATGGGTGATCACCGGTTCAAACCCGCGAATCAATTTGTGTTCACCCTGAGCACCGGCATCGAAACGCTGAAAGCCGTTGGCAATCGCGTAGTCCATGCCTTGATAGAAACACGTCTCGAAGTGCAGCCGGTCGAACTCCGCCAGACAGCCCCAGTAACGGCCGTAAAAACTGTCGCCACCGACGAGGCTGAAGGCCATGGCCACCGGGCGTGAGCCTTGTCTGGCCAGCACCACGCGAATGGACTCCGGCATGCGTTCGGCCAACAGGCTGAAAAATTCCCGCGTCAGATAAGGTCGTTGCCGACGCACTGCGTAGGTGTTGGCGTAACAGGCGTAAACGAAATCCCACTGCGCCTGATCCAGTTGCCGGCCTTCCAGCCATTCGAATTCGAAGCCCTGCCCCGCCACCTGCTCGCGTTCTTTGCGCATCTGCTTGCGTTTGCGTGAACTGAGGGCGTCGAGGAAGTCCTGAAAATCCCGATATCCGCGATTCTGCCAGTGGTACTGACAGCCGATGCGTTGCAGCCAGCCAGGGTGTTCGGCCAGTGCCGCGTCGGTGAACGGGTCCGTGAAGTTGATGTGCGCGCTGGAGAGCTCTTCGATTTCAAGGTAGCCGGGCAAACTCTTCAGCAGTTCGAAACCGTCTTCAACCGTGGCGGCCAGCAAACGCGGGCCGCTGACCGGGCTGAAGGGCACGGCAGTCAGCAGTTTGGGGTAATAGTCGATGCCGGCACGCTCGCATGCATCGGCCCAGGCGTGATCGAACACGTACTCGCCGTAGGAGTGCCATTTGCGGTAGCTGGGCAGCGCGGCGATCAACCGATCACCTTCCATATGCAGCAAATGCTCGGGCTGCCACCCGGAATGCGGACCGACGCTGCCGCTGTCCTCCAGTGCGCTGAGAAAGGCATGACGCAGAAACGGCTGATCATCCGGCACCAGGGCATCCCAGGTGTGCGGCGCTATATCGGACAGACTTTCCAGACGTTGCAACGGCATCACTTCCTTCCCCACTTCTTGGCGTAAAAGCCTCGCGAGTATCGCCTATAGCGTCGCAATCCACACCCGCGATTCGCCGACAGAGCCCGGAATAGAAAGTTCATTCCGATTTTGTATCGTCATCGAGACGCCATCACATTGCCACTGCTTTGTCATAAACCATCGCGATACTGGCGCCTGTTTTTAGAGCGCCGGGTTATAGCACCCGGCCACTGTTTTCCGTCCCTTTGCGGCCGGTTGTGCCCCGGATGGCTCAGTCATCCCCTCTCATCTTCGGAGATTGATATGCGTCTTGCTTCCACGAAAACTGCGGCGGCCCTGTGTGGCGGCCTGCTGCTGGCCATGAGTGTTCCGGCCAGCGCCGCAGTCGACGGCAAACTGCTCGACATGCTGAAGGCTAACGGTTCGATTACCAACGCGCAGTACAGCGAACTGCAAGCCGAACTGGCCCGGGATCAGAAAGAACAGCAAATCGCCCGTCAGGCTCAACAAGAGACCAACGAGCAGATCGCGGCCACCGCGAAGAAAACCGAAGCACTGAGCACCTTCGACCAGAAGCTGGCGTGGGCTGCCAAGACCCAGTTCAAGGGTGACGTGCGTTTCCGTCAGGAGACGGTCAAGAACGATGGCGTATCGAACACCGGCGACCAGGATCGTCAACGTATCCGTGTCCGCCTGGGTGCCTACACGGCAATCAACCCGCAAGTGGACACCGGCATCCGTATCGCCACTGGCAGCGACAACGACTCTCGTTCCACCAACCAGAGCCTGGATGGCAACTTCACCAAGAAGGATATCTGGCTGGACCAGGGTTACGTCGACTACCACCCTGATGCCATCAAGAACCTGCACCTCGTTGGCGGCAAGATGCCACAGCAATGGGTGAGCATGGGCGACATCATCTGGGATAGCGACATCAGCCCGGAAGGTCTGGCACTGACTTACAAATACCCGCTGGGCGGCAGCACCGAGCTGTTCGGCAGCGCCGGCCACTACACCCTCAAGGACAACGTCGACGGCGAAGGCAAGCAGTTCCGTCACGACCTGCGTCTGTACGCAGGCCAGTTGGGCGCTCGTTTCGCGATCACTGACAACCTGAAAATGACCCTGGGTGGCAGTCTCTACGCTTACGACAACGACAACGACATCAACAACACCTGTGCGGCGAACACCTGCCGCCTGGCCATTAACGGCAACACGGCGAACGAGCAGTTCAAACTGTACGAAGGCTTTGGTCAGCTCGACATCGGCGGCCTGCCAATGCCGCTGTCGATCTACGGTCAAGTCGTCAACAACGACGATGCCAGCAACGATCAGGACATGGGCTGGCTGGCCGGTGTCAAGACCAACGTCTTCGGCTTCGGCGTGGACTACAACTATCGCGACGTACAGCGTAACGCGGTGGTCGGCGCCTTCACCGACTCCGACTTCGCCAACGGTTTCACCGGTTCGCGCGGCAGCAAGTTGAAAGTGAGCTACGAGATCGACAAGAACTTCGCCCTCGGCGCGACCTACTTCATGGCTGATTCCGACTACACCAACGCCACGCTGCGGGACTCGAAAATCAACACCCTGCAACTGGATGCCGAAGCCAAGTTCTGATCCCGGCTACACGGCCCGGGCAAGGAAGCCCGGACTGCTTTTACAAACTCGCGTTGCAGTATCGGTCCCCATCATCCGTCCGATACTGCAACGCGAGTTTTTTTGTGCAAAAAAAAGATCGCAGCCTGCGGCAGCTCCTGCATGGGATTACGTAACCCAGTAGGAGCTGCCGCAGGCTGCGATCTTTTAAAGCGAACTCAGCGCTTGCGCAGAATCACGCTGCCAATCGAGTAACCGGCGCCAAACGAGCTGAGCACGGCCAGCGAACCGGCGGCCAGATCGTCCTGGTTCTTGTGAAACGCAATCACCGAACCGGCGGAGCTGGTGTTGGCGTAGGTGTCGAGAATCACCGGCGCTTCTTCTTCGGTGGCTTCGCGACCCAGCAGTTTCCTGACGATCAAGTGGTTCATGCTGAGGTTGGCCTGGTGCAGCCAGAAGCGCTTCACGTCGCCAACATTGAGCTGGTTCTCTTCCAGGTGCGCACCGATCAGCTCGGCAACCATCGGGCAGACTTCCTTGAACACCTTGCGGCCTTCCTGCACGAACAGTTTGTCCCTGGCACCGATGCCCTCTTCCGCCGCGCGGTTGAGGAAGCCGAAGTTGTTGCGGATGTTGTTGGAGAACTTGGTCAACAGCTTGGTGCTGACCACGTCGAACTGATACTTGGACGTCGCCAGGTCGGCGCGCTCGATGATCACCGCGGTGGCCGCGTCGCCGAAGATGAAGTGGCTGTCGCGGTCACGGAAGTTCAGGTGTCCGGTGCAGACTTCCGGGTTGACCATCAGGACGGCCCGGGCCTGGCCCAGTTGCACGCTGTTGGCGGCCGCCTGAATACCGAAAGTCGCCGAGGAGCAAGCGACGTTCATGTCGAAACCGAAACCCTGGATGCCCAGCGCTTCCTGGACTTCGATGGCGATGGCCGGGTACGCGCGTTGCAGGTTGGAGCAGGCAACGATCACGCCGTCGATGTCGGCGGCGGTTTTGCCGGCGCGCTGCAAGGCTTGTTCGGCCGCGCCGATGGCCATCTGGCAGAGGACCGACCACTCGTCGTTCGAGCGCTCCGGCAGGCGTGGCGCCATGCGTTGCGGGTCAAGAATGCCGTCCTTGTCCATGACGAAGCGGCTTTTGATGCCGGAAGCTTTTTCGATAAACGCTGCGTTGGACTCGGTCAACGCTTCGATTTCGCCACGGGCGATGGCATCGGCGTTGTCGGCGTTGAACTGCGCGACGTAAGCGTTGAAAGACTGCACCAGCTCTTCGTTGGAAATGCTGTTGGCCGGGGTGTACAGGCCGGTGCCGCTGATGACGACGTTATGCATGGTCGTTTCTCTAATCTGTTCAGGCAGAAAGCATTGGCACCGACGTACCAATACACAAAGGGTCTGTTCCCGTGAGAGGAATCAAACCTGGCATCGCTTTATTCCGTTCCGCCCGAACCTGTGGAGGCTCAAAACCGCGGGGCCGGCGTTTATAGGCGCGAAGTTTGCCATAAACGTTGGGTTTTGGCGCCTTTTGCGAAGTAGCGGCGTATCTCTGTCAGCCTTTTGTGGCGAGGGGATTTATCCCCGTTCGGCTGCGAAGCAGTCGCAAAACCAGCGCACTCGGTGTAACTGATACATCGAGTGCGCTGATTTCAGGGCGGCTTCGCCACCCAACGGGGATAAATCCCCTCGCCACAAAGTCCTCTCCCACAGGGCCTACGGTTCGACCTGGGTCCATTGTTTGTTCAGGCGCTTGTCGGATATCGGCACTTTGGTCCCCAACTGTTGGGCAAACAGTGAAACCCGGTATTCCTCCAGCCACCAGCGGTACAGCTCAAGCTGCGGATCGCGCTTGCCTTCCTGGGCGTGTTTGCTGGCGCGGGCCTGGTATTGGGTCCAGAGACCGGACAACTCGCCACTCCACACCCGGTCCTTCTGCACCTGCGCCCCGAGTTTCTCGAAGCGTTGCTCGATGGCTTTCAGGTAACGCGGCAGTTCCTTGAGCCACTGCATCGGCGTTTCGCGGACAAAACCCGGATACACCAAATGACTGAGCTGCTGCTTGATGTCATTCAGGGCCACGGCCTGCGCCAGATCGATCTTGCCCTTGAAGCGTTTTTGCAGGCCGTGCCAGAGCTTCAGAATCTCCAGCGTCAATTTGGCCAGCCGCTCGGCGTGCTCGGTCCAGCCGCCGCGTTTGCGCTCGGCCAACGCCGCCAGCCCGGCGCCATCACGCGGCAGCGGGTCTTCGCCGTCGAGGATACAACTGTCGAGACTGGCCAGCAGAATGTCTTCCACCAGACTGTCGACGCGCCCCATGTCGCGGTACATCAGGCCCAGTTCGGTCAGCCCCGGCAACTTGCCGCGCAGGAATTTCGCCGGCTCGGCCAGCTGTTGCATGAGCAAGCGCTGCAAGGCACGGCGATGCTGGAACTCGGCTTCGGCCGGCGTCGAGAACCGCCCTTCCTTGACCGTGCCGGCCTCTTCCACCAGCGCCGGATACACCGTCATCGACAGCCCGGCAATCTTCTGTTGGGTTTTTTCCGCCACCGCCGCGAAGACTTTCGCCTCCACCGGCTGCTGACTTTTCGCCGTTTGCGGAGCGGCCAAAGCCGCCTGGCTCGCCTCAGCGAATCGTGCGGTCAGTTCCGCCAGATCCCGTCCTTCGCCAAGGAACTTGCCCTGGCCATCGACGATTTCCAGGTTCATCCGCAAATGGCTTTCGACTTGCTGCGCCGCTTCGGCCCAGGCTTCATCACTGACCCGCGCCCCCGTCATGCGCAGCAGTTCGCGACCCAGCGCCTGAGGCAACGAGCCCTCGGCAAAGGTCATGCGCTGCAACGCGGCTTTGACGAAGTCCGGCACCGGCACGAAATTCTTGCGCAGCGCCTTGGGCAGGTTGCGCACCAGCGCGATGCACTTGGCCTCGATCACACCCGGCACCAGCCACTCCAGACGCTCCGGCGGCAGCATCGGCAACAGTGGCGCCGGCACCCGCAGCGTCACGCCATCACGCGGATGGTTCGGTTCGAAGTGGTAACTCAATGACAGTTCCAGATCACCAATGTGCAAGGTGTCCGGGTAATGTGCGGCGGTGACTTCACTGGCCTCGCGGGCCAGCACGTCTTCTTCGCGCATGATCAGCAGCTGCGGATCTTTCTGGCTGTTGACCCGGTACCAGCTGTCGAACGTCGCGGTCTGATGAATCTCCGCCGGCAGCCGTGCGTCGTAGAAGGCGAACAGGGTTTCTTCGTCGGCCAGAATGTCGCGGCGACGGGCCTTGGCTTCCAGTTCGTCGAGTTGTTCCAGCAGTTGTTTGTTGGCGGTCAGGCATTTGGCCTTTGACTGAATCTCGCCACGCACCAGCCCTTCACGAATGAACAACTCGCGGGAGACCACCGGATCGACCGGCCCGTAATGCACCGGCCGGCGACCGACCACGATCAGCCCGAACAAGGTGATCTGCTCGAACGCAACGACCTGTCCGCGCTTCTTCTCCCAATGGGGTTCGAAGTGGTTTTTCTTGATCAGGTGCCCGGCGAGCGGCTCGATCCAGTCGGCGTCGATCTTGGCGACCATGCGCGCGTAGAGCTTGGTGGTTTCCACCAGTTCGGCGGTCATCAGCCATTGCGGACGCTTCTTGCCGAGACCCGATGACGGGTGAATCCAGAAACGCCGTTGACGGGCGCCGAGGTAATCGCCGTCCTCGGTTTTCTGCCCGATCTGGCTGAGCAATCCGGACAGCACGGCTTTGTGCAGTTTCGGGTAATCCGCCGGCTCTTTGTTGAGGCTCAACTGCATGTCGCGGCAAATCAGGCTCAACTGACGATGAGAGTCGCGCCACTCGCGCAGTCGCAGGTAATTCAGGAAGTTCTTGCGGCACCAGTTACGCAGCGGACTCGCCGTCAGCGCCTGGCGCTGCTCTTCAAAACCACGCCACAGATTGACCAGCCCGGCGAAGTCCGAGTCCACGTCTTTCCATTGGGCGTGGGCCTGATCCGCCGCTTGTTGACGCTCCGGCGGACGTTCGCGCGGGTCCTGGATCGACATGGCGCTGGCGACGATCAGCACTTCCTGCAAGCTGCCGAGTTTCGCCGCTTCCAGCAACATGCGGCCCATGCGCGGGTCCACCGGCAGCCGCGCCAATTGGCGACCGAGCGGAGTGAGCTGGCTGTTGCGGTCCACCGCCGAGAGTTCTTGCAGCAGGTTGAACCCGTCGCTGATGGCCTTGCCATCCGGCGGCTCGATAAACGGGAAATCGGTGATTTCGCCGAGGCGCAGATGGAGCATCTGCAAAATCACCGCCGCGAGGTTGGTCCGCAGGATTTCCGGGTCGGTAAATTCGGGGCGACCGAGGAAATCTTCTTCACTGAACAACCGCACGCAGATGCCCGGTTCGACCCGCCCGCAACGGCCTTTACGCTGGTTGGCGCTGGCCTGGGAAATCGCTTCGATGGGCAGGCGCTGGACCTTGGCGCGGTAGCTGTAACGGCTGATGCGCGCGGTGCCGCTGTCGATCACGTAACGAATGCCCGGCACGGTCAGCGAAGTTTCCGCGACGTTGGTCGCCAGGACCACGCGACGCCCCGGGTGCGACTGGAAAATCCGCTGCTGTTCGGCCGGCGAAAGCCGTGCGTACAGCGGCAGGATTTCAGTGTGTTTGAGCTGGGCTTTGCGCAGCATGTCGGCGGCGTCGCGAATCTCGCGTTCGCCGGGCAGGAACACCAGCACATCGCCAGGGCTCTTGCGTTCGCTGCGTTCGAACGCGGCGATTTCGTCGAGGGTGGCGAGAATCGCCTGGTCCACGGTCAGATCGTCTTCGACGCGGTTGCCCTCTTCGTCCTGTTCCAGGGTCAGCGGGCGGTACCAGGTTTCCACCGGGAAGGTGCGACCGGAGACCTCGACAATCGGTGCATCGTCGAAGTGCTTGGAGAAGCGCTCCAGGTCGATGGTCGCCGACGTGATAATGACCTTCAGGTCCGGACGACGGGGCAGCAGGGTTTTCAGGTAACCGAGCAGGAAGTCGATGTTGAGGCTGCGCTCGTGGGCTTCGTCGACGATGATCGTGTCGTAGCGCTCGAGGTAACGGTCGTTCTGGGTTTCCGCCAGCAGGATGCCGTCGGTCATCAGTTTGATCAGGGTATTGGAATCGCTCTGATCCTCGAACCGTACCTGATAGCCGACCAGCGCACCCAGCGGCGTCGCCAATTCTTCAGCAACCCGGCTCGCGACGCTGCGGGCGGCGATTCGACGCGGTTGGGTGTGGCCGATCAGGCCATGTTGACCGCGACCGATTTCCAGGCAGATTTTCGGCAACTGGGTGGTTTTACCCGAACCGGTTTCGCCGGCAATGATCAGCACCTGATGCTTGAGCAACGCCGCTTGGCGGCGATCGGCAGGCTGTCGTCGTAACGAATCACCGGCAGGCTGGCACGCCGCGCCAGCACCTGATCACAGGACGCCTGCATACGCGTCACCCACTGGGCCAGCTTGGCCTCGTCGGGCTTCTTGCGCAGCTCAAGCAACTGCCGCCGCAGCCGGTGGCGGTCGGCAAGCATGGCGTGATCGAGGTTTTTCAGCAGTTTGTCGATGGAAGGCGATTCGTCAGTCATCAGGTACGCAATAAGTCGTCTAGTGGCGCAGGGGGCGGATTGTCGCAGATTTGGGGCGCGGAGTGACGCGCTTTTGTGGCGAGGGAGCTTGCTCCCGTTCGGCTGCGAAGCAGCCGTAATCCTGTCATCGCGGTTTGCCTGAAGCTCCGAGATGAATGGTTTTGGGGTCGCTTCGCGACCCAGCGGGAGCAAGCTCCCTCGCCACAGTGTGTTCACTCAGGTGGGCTACTCGTTATCGAGACCCTTGCGTCGATACGGGAACACATCGATTATTTTGCCGCCACGAATCGCCTCTTGCAGGCTCTTCCAGTAATCGGCGTTGTACAACTCGCCATGCAACTGATCGAACAAGCGTCGCTGACCGGAATCGGCGAACAGGAACGGCGGAAACTCCTCGGGGAACACATCCAGCGGCCCGATCGAATACCAGGGTTCGGACGCCATCTCATCTTCCGGCGTGCGCGGTTGCGGGATGTGGCGGAAGTTGGCTTCGGTCAGGAAGCAGATCTCGTCGTAGTCATAAAACACCACGCGACCGTGACGGGTGACGCCGAAGTTTTTCAGCAGCATGTCGCCGGGAAAGATGTTCGCCGCCGCCAGTTGCTTGATCGCCAGACCGTAATCTTCCAGCGCTTCGCGCACCTGCGCCTCGTTGGCGTTTTCCAGGTAGAGGTTCAACGGCGTCATCCGCCGCTCGGTCCAGCAGTGGCGGATCAACACCGTGTCGCCCTCCACCGAAACGGTGGACGCGGCCACCTCCAGCAATTCTTCCAGGCACGCCGGGTCGAACTTGCTCAGCGGGAAACGGAAATCGGCAAACTCCTGGGTATCGGCCATGCGCCCGACGCGGTCGACACTTTTAACCAGTCGGTACTTCTCGATCACCGTCGCGCGGTCGACGTTTTTCGACGGTGAGAAACGGTCCTTGATGATTTTGAATACGGTGTTGAACCCCGGCAGGGTGAACACGCTCATGACCATGCCGCGCACACCGGGGGCCATGATGAACTGGTCGTCGGTGTTGGCCAGGTGGTTGATCAGCGCCCGATAGAACTCGGATTTACCGTGCTTGTAGAAACCGATGGAGGTGTACAGCTCGGCGATGTGTTTGCCCGGCAGAATGCGCCGCAGGAAACCGATGAACTCCGCCGGTACCGGCACGTCGACCATGAAGTACGAACGGGTGAACGAGAAGATGATCGACACATCGGCTTCATCGGTGATCAACGCATCGATCTGAATCCCCCGCCCTTCGCGGTGCAGCAGCGGAATCACCAGCGGCCACTGCTCGTCCCGGGTGTAGATGCGCCCCACCAGGTACGCGCCCTTGTTGCGGTAAAGCACCGAGGAAAACAGTTCGACGCTCAGTTCCGGGTCTTTGCACACCCAGTCCGGCAGGTTCTCGCGCAGTTGCGCTTCGAGACGATGCAGATCACCCGCCAGGTCGGCGTAATCCTCGCTGAAGCGGTAGTCGGCAAAAATGCTCGCCAGCATGTCGGACAGCTTGCCCTGGGGCTTGTAGGTACGGGTCTGTGCGGCGCGTGCCCGCCGCAGGCTCGGCCGGGTGGTGTGGATGAACATGCAGCCGTCGCTGATCAGGTCATGACTGAACAGCCCGCAGAAGATCGAGTTGTACCAGGTCTCGGACAGCTCATCGTCGAAGCGCAGGTCGATCAGGCTGATGTAGGCGCTTTTGACCAGTGGCCAACAGCTGACATCCAGCGTGTCGGCGTCGAACGCGACGTGCAGGCGCTCGACCGTTTCGCTGACTTTCTCTTCGTAGAGGTTGATCCGCGCCGCCGAGGCGACTTGCGCCTCCTGCCACTTGGCCTGCTCGAAGCGCGCTCGGGCACCATCGGTGATTTGCCGGAAATGCTCGCGGTAATCGTCAAAGCCATCGAGGATCATTCGGGCGATGTCGGCGGCTGGCCATTGCTGCGGCATGGTGAGACCTCTGCGGGAATTCGGAAGGCCTGAGCTTAGCCAGTGAACCGGGTGCAGGAGAAGCCTAATTTCGGTCCGACAACGAATGAATCACTCGGGAGCACAGTTTTTTCAGACTTTTTTTAATTGACCGTTCGGTCAGTAATCAACCTTGATAGTCATCCTCTCTTCACTTAATCGATTCACCTACAGCCCTCTGATTATCAGGCGTTCGGATCCAATCCACGCTCAGGCCAATCGCCAGACGCCGGGTATCCTGCTTTTCCCTGAAGCCAGCCAATCGAAAAACGCATGCGGATTGGTCTTACCAAAATGATGGCACTTTGATATATAGCTCGCTCTCACCCGCCTAAAAACAAGATCCTCGGTCCACGAGGGCTACCTCCCAAAATGCCCAAGGAGCACTTTAGATGCCGATAAGGAACATGCGCATAGGTTTGCGCGCGAGCTTGAGTTTTGCCGTATTGGCCAGTCTTCTGGTAGTGGTCGGGCTGTTCGGACTGGGCCAGATGGCGACCCTGCGCGAAAGTGCGGCGGTCATCGAGGAGTCGTGGATGCCGAGCATCGAGAGCATCCATGACAGCGCGGCCAACATCGCCACCCTCCGTCTCGAATCGTTGCGGCTGATCGCCAACAGCCAGAGCGCCGTGCGGGAAAAGAGTAAAGGCATTCTCAGCGCCCAACGCCAGGAGCTGCTCAAGCGCCTCGATGACCACAAGACGATGCTGTCCAGTGATCAGGAACGGGTGATGCTCGACAGTCTGAACGCGGCCGTGGCCAAGTACCTGGCGATCCTCGACCAGATCCTCGCGCAGATCGATGCGGGCCAGAATGACCAGGCCTACGCCCGCCTCAACAATGAACTGGCCCCTCAGGGCAGCGTGCTGGATAAATCCCTGGAGTCGATGATCAGTTTCAATCAGCAAGGCGCCGATACCGCCGCGGACGCAGCCGCGTTGATGTACCAGCGTGCGCAATGGGTCGTCGGCGCAATCATCGTCGCCGCGCTGTTCGCCACATTGCTCCTGGCCTGGCTGCTGACGCGCAGCATCACCGCGCCGATCAACCAGGCCCTGAACGTTGCACGCCGGATTGCCTCGGGCGACCTCAGCGCACCGATAGACATCAGCGGCAAGGACGAAGCCGCGCAATTGCTCAACGCCCTCGACGAGATGCAAGGCAACCTGCGCACCACCATTCGCGGCATCAGCGACTCGGCGCGGCAACTGGCGTCGGCTGCCGAGGAAATGAGCTCGGTGATGGAGGAAAGTACCCGAGGCCTGCAACAACAGAACGACCAGATCGAGATGGCCGCCACCGCGGTCACCGAGATGAGCACTGCGGTGGACGAAGTCGCCGCGAACGCCGTGTCCAGCGCCGAAGCTTCCCAGGCGTCGAACGAGGACAGCAAGCACGGGCACGTGCAGGTCAGTGAAACCATCAACTCGATTCAGGGACTGGTCAGCGAAGTGCTCAGCGCGTCGGAACAGGCCGAGGGGTTGGCGGTTCAGGCGCAGGACATCAGTAAAGTCCTGGAAGTGATTCGCGCAATCGCCGGGCAGACCAACCTGCTGGCGCTCAACGCGGCCATCGAAGCCGCTCGCGCCGGTGAAGCAGGACGCGGCTTTGCGGTGGTGGCCGATGAAGTGCGTTCGCTGGCGCAACGCACTCAGAACTCCACCGAAGAAATCGAGCTGATGATCAACAATATCCAGCAAGGTACCGGGGCCACGGTCATCGCGTTGCAAAGCAGCGCCGAACATGCCAGCCAGACCTTGCGCCGGGCCAACGGCGCGGGCCAGGCCCTGGAGAAAATCACCGCGTCGATCTCGCAGATCAACGAGCGCAACCTGGTCATCGCCAGCGCGGCCGAGCAGCAGGCGCTGGTGGCCCGGGAAGTCGATCAGAACCTGGTGAACATTCGCGACCTCTCGACCCAGACCGCCGCAGGTGCCACCCAGACTTCCGCCGCCAGCCAGGAACTGTCGCGGCTGGCGGTCGACCTCAACGGGCTGGTCACTCGCTTTCAACTATAACGGTGGCGAGGGAGCTTGCTCGCGCTTGAGTGCACAGCGCTCACCGGTTTGCGGAGCCGTTGCGCGGCCCGGCGGGAGCAAGCTCCCTCGCCACAAGAATTGAGTGCCGGTTTTTCGGTTGCCATAGGCAAGGCTCTCGGCAACACTCTCGTCCCCATCAAGGAAGGAGTGCGTCGTGAGCCCTGTCGATATCGTTCGTTTACTGTCGCTGGCGGCCATCTGGGGCGCGAGTTTCCTGTTCATGCGCATCATTGCCCCGGTGATCGGCTCGATTCCCACGGCGTTTTTTCGCGTGTCGATTGCGGCGGCGGGGTTGCTGGTGATTCTCGGGTTGATGCGTATCAGCTGGGATTTCAAGGGCAAGCTGAAAACGGTGATGCTGCTCGGGGTGATCAACTCCGGGATCCCGGCGACCCTCTATTCCGTGGCGGCCCAGGTGCTTCCGGCCGGTTACTCGGCCATCTTCAACGCCACCACGCCATTGATGGGCGTATTGATTGGCGGTCTGTTCTTCAGTGAACGACTCACCGCCGCCAAGCTGGGCGGGGTGTTCCTCGGTCTGTTCGGCGTCGGCATCCTGACCCGTGCAGGCCCGGTGGCGTTCGACCTGCAACTGCTGATGGGCGCCCTCGCCTGCCTGCTCGCCACCACCTGTTATGGCTTCGCCGGCTTCCTTGCCCGCCGCTGGCTCGATCAGGCGGGTGGTCTCGACAGTCGTCTTTCGGCAGTGGGCAGTATGCTTGGCGCGACATTATTCCTGTTGCCGCTGTTCGGTTACAGCGTGATCAGCCAGCCGCCGGCGAGCTGGGGCGGCTGGAGTGTCTGGCTGTCGTTGCTGGGGTTGGGGCTGGTATGTACCGCGTTGGCGTACATTATTTACTTCCGCCTGCTCAGCTCGGTCGGGCCGGTAAAGTCGATGACCACGACCTTCCTGATTCCGCCGTTCGGGGTGTTATGGGGGGCGTTGTTGCTGGATGAGCCGCTGTCGATGGCGCACATTTATGGCGGAGTTTTGATTGCTGCAGCGTTGTGGTTGGTGTTGAAGACTTCGGTGAAGAAGGTTGCGGCGGTGGCTGCCAAGTGATTTGTGGTGATGCTGATGACGCCATCGCGGGCTTGCCCGCGAAGGCGCCTGCTCAGGCACTACAAAGCTGACTGACTCACCTCCCCATCCACCAGCCGCCGAATCCCCAGCGGATTCGCGTTTTGCAACGCCTCGGGCAACAACGCATCCGGATAATTCTGGAAGCACACCGGCCGCAGGAATCGATCAATCGCCAGCGTCCCCACCGACGTGCCCCGCGAATCCGACGTCGCCGGATACGGCCCGCCATGCACCATCGCCTCACACACCTCGACCCCGGTCGGATAGCCATTGAGCAAAATCCGCCCGACCTTTTCCTGCAGCGACTCGGCCAGCCAGCGGTATTCCAGCAGCTCCTCGGCCTCGCCGATCAGCGTTGCCGTCAGTTGCCCGCGCAAACCGTGCAGCGCGGCCGCGAGTTGCGCCTGGTCTTCGACTTCAATGACGATGGTGGTCGGCCCGAACACCTCCTCCTGAAGCAGTTCATCGCCCTTGAGCAACAGGCTGACATCCGCCCTGAACACCTGTGGCTGCGCCTGATTGCCCTGCTGCGGTTTGCCCGCCAGGTGCGTCAGTCCCGGATGCTCGTGCAGTTCGCCCAGGCCTTTGCTGTAGCTGACGAGTGCGCCGGCGTTGAGCATGGTTTGCGCCGGTTGCTGGTTCATGCTGGCGCACAACGTTTCGAGGAAAGTGCTGAACTGCGGCGAGCGCAAACCGATGACCAGACCCGGATTGGTGCAGAACTGGCCACAACCCAGCGTCACCGAACCGGCGAGCTGCGCAGCGATCTGCTCGCCACGCACCTTGAGGGCTTCAGGCAACAGGAACACCGGGTTGATGCTCGACATCTCGGCAAACACCGGGATCGGTTGCGGCCGGGTCGCGGCCATGTGGCTCAGGGCATTGCCGCCCTTGAGCGAACCGGTGAAGCCCACCGCCTGGATCGCCGGGTGCTTGACCAGCCACTCGCCGACACCACCGCCATAAATCATGTTGAACACACCGGCCGGCATTTCGGTGCGCTCGGCTGCGCGGATGATCGCGTCCGCCACCCACTCGGCGGTCGCCATGTGCCCGCTGTGCGCCTTGAACACCACCGTGCAACCGGCGGCCAGCGCCGAGGCGGTGTCGCCGCCCGCCGTCGAGAATGCGAGCGGGAAGTTGCTGGCGCCAAACACCGCAACCGGGCCGATGGCGATGCGGTACTGGCGCAGATCCGGACGCGGCAACGGCTGACGATCCGGCAATGCGCGGTCAATCCGTGCGCCGTAGAAATCGCCGCGCCGCAGGACTTTGGCGAACAACCGCATCTGACCGCTGGTACGTCCGCGCTCACCCTGAATACGACCGGCCGGCAATGCGGTTTCACGGCAGACAGTGGCGACGAACTCATCACCCAGCGCATCGATTTCATCGGCGATGGCGTCAAGAAAGGTCGCGCGTTTTTCCGCACTCAGGTTGCGGTAGACCGGGTACGCCGCGGCGGCGGCTTTGGCGGCGGCATCCACTTCGGCTTCAGTGGCCTGGAAGAAGCGGCCGGGCAACGGTTCACCGGTGGTCGCGTCGAGACTTTGCAGCTGCAACGTACCGTTGGCGCTGCGACGACCGCCGATGTAGTTGTGTCCTGTAAGTGTGGTCATGAGTGATTCCTTGGCCGGCTGACAAGCGCCGGAGGTTGAAAGCTTAAAGCGAACGAACCTGGCCGATGGCCAACGGCCGGGCGCTTTCGCCGATGCCGTTTTCCAGCGGTGCGCCGAACGCATCGAGGCTGATCTGGAAGCGATCACCCGGTTGGGTTTTCACCCCGTCGGCAAATGACAGTGTGGCGGTGCCGAAGTAATGCACGTGGACATCGCCGGGCCGCAGAAACTGCGCGTACTTGAAGTGATGGAATTCGAGGTTGGCAAGGCTGTGGCACATGTTGTCTTCGCCGCTGAGAAACTCTTTTTCCCAGAGGGTTTCGCCGTTGCGGATGATGCGACTGGTGCCCGCCAGATGCCGGGGCAATTCACCGACGCGCAGTTCCGGACCGTAGGCGCAGAAACGCAATTTCGAGTGCGCGAGGTAGAGGTAATTGCGCCGCTCCATGACATGGTCGGAGAACTCGTTGCCCAGCGCATAACCGACGCGATATGGCAGGCCGTCGTCGCCGATCACGTAGAGGCCGGTCAGCTCAGGTTCCTCTCCGGCGTCTTCGGCAAACGGCGGCACCGGGAAGTCCGCGCCGGGGCGCACGACGATGCTGCCGTCGCCTTTGTAGAACCATTCCGGTTGCGCGCCGACCTGGCCGGCGGCGGGTTTTCCGCCCTCCAGGCCCCACTTGAAAATGCGCATGGTATCGGTCATGCCGGCTTCAACGGCGCCGTCCTGCTGGTGCATCTTGTCCCGTGCCGAGGCGCTGCCCAGATGGGTCAGGCCGGTGCCGCTGATCAGGCAATGGGCCGGGTCTTCGTGGTCCAGCGGCGGCAGGACCTGGCCCTGCTGCAACAGCTGCGCGTAATCCGGGCCAGGCTCGGTGCCGCGTGAAGCGACTTCTTCTTGCAGGCTGCGTTGGGCGCGGATCGCCGCGAGTGCCAGTTCACGGGTGCTGCGGGTGCCTTTCAGCACCTGGACCTGTGAGCCTTCGACAACGCCGACCTGGCGCTCACCGACAGAATTTTCAAATTGAATCAGGCGCATGACGGCCCTCCATAAAGTCGGGGATTGGGGTCACTCGATGATGTTGAAGTCGCTCAAATATTCATCGGAGATTTCCAGGCCCAAACCTGGCGTGTTGTCGTCGAGCTGGATGTAGCCGTTGACCGGTTGAGGCTCGCCCTTGAACACGTAATAGAAAAGTTCGTTGCCGACCTCGACATCGAACACCGGGAAGAACTCGGCCATCGGCGAGGCAGTGGTGGACATGGTCAGGTGATAGTTGTGCATCTGCCCGGCGTGGGGGATCACCGGCACCGACCAGGCTTCGGCCATGGCGTTGATCTTGCGCGCGGCGGTGATGCCGCCGACGCGGTTGGTGTCGTACTGGATCACGTCGACGGCGCGGCGTTCGAGCAAGTCTTTGAAGCCGTAGGAAGTGAACTCATGCTCGCCGCCGGAGATCGGCATGATCCCCATTTTTTTCAGCTCGATGTAGCCCTCGATGTCGTCGGCAATCACCGGCTCTTCCAGCCATCGCGGTTCGAACTCGGCCAGTTTCGGCAACATGCGACGCGCATATTCGAGGGTCCAGCCCATGTAGCATTCGAGCATGATGTCGATGTCCGGGCCGGCCAGTTCACGCAGGGCGCGCACTTGTTCAATGTTCTTGCGCATGCCCGCCGGGCCGTCTTTCGGGCCGTAGCCGAAACGCATTTTCAGCGCGGTGAAACCCTGGTTCAGATAACCCTGGGCTTCTTCGAGAAACAGGTCGAGGTTGTCGTTGGCGTAGAGCTTGGAAGCGTAGGTCCAGATCTTTTCCTTGGTCCGCCCGCCAAGCAGCTTGAACACTGGCTTGTTGACCGCTTTGCCCATGATGTCCCAGATCGCGATGTCGATCGCCGAGATCGCCGCCATGCCGATGCCTTTGCGGCCCCAGGCGTGGCTCTGGCGGTACATCTTCTGCCAGATGTATTCGTTGTCGAACGGGTCTTCTCGGCGCCAGGTAAGTGTCGATGATTTCCTTGGCCACACGTGGCGCCAGCGCACAGTTGCCGATGCCGACGAGACCGGTGTCGGTCTCGACTTCCACCACCAGCCAGCCGTGGAAACGGAACGAGCCCATGGCGTCACCGCGCTCGAACAGGATGTCGCTGGCGTTGGTGCAGAAGTGCGCTTGAGGCGGGACGACTTTACCTTTCCACTCGAAAACGCGGGTACGGATTGCTTTGATTTTCATGGGTACGGATTCCTTGCGCTGCCGGCTTTTTGTAGTTGTTTGAGTCGTGTGCGCAGAGCCGTTCGGGTGATCGGCGCTGGTCATTCGATGGAGCGACTTTAGCCAGCGCTTGGGGGCGGCGGATAATCACTTATGCACATCCGTCGATAACCTGGGGTGATAGGAAAAAGCGGATATCCGTTAGATCGGGTTATCAGCCATCACAAAAAAAAGGTGGGAGCGAGCCTGCTCGCGATAGCGATCTGACAGTCACTTCAAGGGTGTCTGTCATGCCGTCATCGCGAGCAGGCGCGCTCCCACAGGGGTATTGCGGTGAGTCAGTAGGTGTTGCCGCCCATCCGGCACGCGATCTCGAAGGCCTGGCGGATCGCGCCGACGTTGGCCTTGCCCTGGCCCGAGATATCAAACGCGGTGCCGTGGGCCGGCGTGGTAATCGGAATCGGCAAGCCGCCCTGCACCGTCACCCCACGGGAGAAGCCCATCAACTTGATCGCGATCTGTCCCTGGTCGTGGTACATGGTCACCACCGCGTCGAAGGCGCTGGCATCCCCCTGAACCTTGAGGAAAATCGTGTCGCCCGGGTACGGACCTTCTGCCGCAATCCCCAACGTTTGAGCCGAGCGCACCGCCGGCCCGATGATGTCGAGTTCTTCGCGCCCGAACGAGCCGTTGTCGCCGTTGTGGGGGTTCAAGCCACAGACGCCGATGCGCGGCTTTTCCAGGCCATTGCGCTTGAGCGCGGTGTCGATCAGCTGGATCGCTTCCACCACCCGCGCTTGAGTCAACATGCCCGGCACCTCGGCCAGTGCCACGTGGGACGTCACTCGAGACGTCCATAGATTGTCGAGCACGTTGAACTCGCAGAACGGCCCATGGAAATCCAGCAGTTCGGCGAACCAGTGCAGCTCATCGTTGTGGGCCATGCCGGCCATGTGCAGCGAGGTCTTGTTCAGTGGCCCGAACAGAATGGCATCGGTGATGCCGGCCTCAGTCAGGCGCAGGGCTTTTTCCAGGGTGTCGAGGCTGTAGCGACCGCCAATGACACTGGCTTCGCTGCGCGGGAATTCACCGAGGGTGTCGCCGCGAAAGTCATAGAACAGCGGCGTGTCATCGACAAACGACAGCTGCTCCAACGACTCCACACGACGGTAAGGAAACTCCACCCCGGCGATGCGCATGCCGCGACGCATTTCCGCCTCGTCGGCAATCAGGATCACGTTGGCCTGACTGCGGACCTGAGGTTCCGCGAGCAGGCGTGCGATCAGTTCCGGGCCGATGCCCGCCGGGTCGCCCAGGACCATGGCGATGGTTGTCTTGTTCATGCTTCACTCCTCAAGGGTTCGGGCCGTGTCCGGTCAATGGCGCAAGGCTCGCAGCGATAGACCCGCTGCGCGTTGCCGTAGAACAGTCGCTGCTGATCGGCGCCAGGCAGGTCAGCAACGATGGATTTGAAACCGCTGTAGATGTCGTCGAACGAGCCGCACAGGCTGTCCACGGGGAAGTTGCTGGCGAACATCACTCGATGGGTGCCGAACATGGCGATCACTTCGCGCACGATCCACGCGTTGTCCTTTGCACGCCATGCCCGCCCCGCCACGCCCAGGCCGGAAATCTTCACCTGCACGTTCGGCCACTCGGCCAGCCGCGCCATTGCCAGACGCCAGCCGGCCAGGCCTTCGGCACTGCGGTCATTGGGCAAACCGGCGTGGTTGAGGATCAGGGTGGTGCCGGGAAAGTCCCGGGCCAGCCGCTCGGCTTCGAACAGGTTCCACCAGGGTGTCTGCAAATCGAAATGCAGCCCCAACCCTTGCAGCGCGGCGTAACTGCGCCGCCAATGTTCATCGCTCATCAGGCTGCGCAGATGCCCGACCTGTGCGGTCGAGGTCGGTCCGCCGGGTTTGTGGCGCACGCTGCGTACCCCCTTGAAACTCGCCTGTTCGGTGAGCACCGCGATGGCATCCGGATGATCCAGCCAGGCCTGGGCGACGATGGCATTGGGGACGCCGTAACGCGCGGCCAGACTTTCGATGAAGCGGGTTTCGCCGATCGGGTCTTGCGGGTCCCATTCGGTCTCGATGTACACCGTTTGCACGACGTTATGCGAGCCGGCATCGGCGAAGTAGTCATCGGGAAAATAGCGCCGCTTGATCGCGCTGTAATCGCCGTAGCGAAACGGGATGTCGGCTTCGGGTGCGAGCCATGGATGGTGATTGATCGTCGGATCCCAGAAGTGGTGATGGGCGTCGATGATCGGACCGTCATACACCTTAGTCATGCCGCACCTCGTCGAGACTGATGAACAATGTGGCCAGCACGAAGACGGCCGAACAGGCGGCGAAGAACCCCAGCACCGGCGCAAAGCCACCGGCCATTTGCAGGATCACGCCGACCAGGATCGGGACTGCAATCCCGCCGGTGCTGCCGGCCATGTTCATCACCCCGCCGATCAACCCGACCCGTGCCGGTGCCGCCAGCAATGCCGGGAAGCTCCAGTAGAGGCTGCCCCACATCAGGAAAAACGCAGTCATGGCCAACAGCGCCACGGCGGCAAACGGGTCAGTCAGGGTCGGCAGCAACAGGAACGCGCCGAGGGCGATCACACCGGAAAATGCCAGCAGGCTCTTGACCGCGACACCGCGACTGACGCCTTTGCGGATCAACCCGTCGCAGAGGAAACCACCGGTCAACGAACCCAGCGCGCCGCAGACGAAAATCACGAACGTCGCCGCGCCAATGCCTTTGATATCGAAGCCTCGGGCCTGCGCCAGATAACTGGGGCCCCAGGTCAGCAACCCGAAATACACCATCGCCCAACTGGCGCGTCCGATGAGCAAACCACTCAGGGAACGGGCGGCGATGCCGAGGCCCTTGACCGGCACTCGCGCCGCTTCGGCAGCAGGCGTCGCGCGCCCGGCGTTGATCTTCTCCAGTTCTTCGGCATTCACTTGCGGGTGACTGGCCGGGTCATCGCGCAGATAACGCCGCGCCAGCCAGGCCAGTACCAGCGTCGCGATACCGGCGATCACGAATGCCAGGCGCCAGGAGTCCAGCGAAGCAATCAGGTAGGCAATGATCAACCCGCCGAGCGCCACGCCCAACGGGCTGCCACTGTCCATCAGCACCGCGCCGCGACTGCGCTCGCTCGGCGCCAGCCACAGGGAAATCAGCTTGCCGCCCGAAGGGAACAACGGCGCCTCGGCAGCGCCCAGCGCAACCCGGGCGAACAGTAACGACAACCCGCCGGTGGCGAACGCCGCCAGCACTTGAAACGTGCCCCACAACCCGGTGGACCAACTGATGACCCGATGCGGCCCGAAGCGATCGATCATCCAGCCGCCAGGAATCTGCAGCAATGCATAAGCCCAGAAGAAGCTGCTGAGGATCAGCCCTTGCATGCTCGGCGACAGGGAAAATTCATGGGCGATGGTTGGCATCGCTATCGACAGCGACACCCGATCGATCAGGTTGACCATGGTCAGCGCGAAGATGATCGCGAAGATCCGCCAGCGCACACTGCTGGCCTTGTTCGTGCCGGTCAGCGGAGTGGCCGCTGCGACAGGCTGGGCAACTGCGCCGGGCAGCTGCAGGGAAGCACTGGGACGAGCCATGGTGCGTACCTCGATTTATTATTTTTGTGAGATGCAGCATTGCCGCTTCAGGCGGCGTTGGTGAGCACTATCGAAGGCCCAGTGATAACCGTCTAATCAAAACTTGAAATACGGCGATAGCCTCGGGTTATGTCACGCCATGCTTTCGGGGGGCTTTCAATGGGCAGTACCTGCCTGACTTTCCTATCAAACCGCTCTGGCGCAACGGCCTTGGCGATCATGGCGATATTGGCCCTTCAGACCTATAACCGCAGGCTATCGGTGTATGTATTGTTTTGACTAGACGCGAGGACGGAGGCTTCCCACACTCAGGCCAGGCTTGCAGCTTTTGAACACCGACAAGTCACTCATAACAACTACAAAAACGAGGCCTTCCATCATGCGAAATGCATTCCTCCGTCGCACATCCCGTCTGTTTCTTGGCTGCACGCTGATCGCCGCCGGAACCCTTCCCACTCTCGCTCACGCCGCCTGGCAACCGGACAAGAACGTCGAAATCGTCGTCGCTGGCGGCCCTGGTGGCGGCACCGATCAACTCGGCCGCCTGATCCAGTCGATCATCACCACCCACAAGTTTCTCGATGTGAATACCATCGTCCTCAACAAGGGTGGCGGCAATGGTGCCGAAGCCTTCCTCGACCTGAAAATGAACAAGGGCGATCCGGAAAAACTGGTGATTGGCACCAACAACATTTACCTGCTGCCACTGGTGTCCAAGCTCGGTTATCAATGGCAGGAGCTGACTCCCGTGGCGGCCGTGGCCGAGGACGACTTTATCCTCTGGAGTTACAAGGATGCCCCCTGGAAAGACGCCAAAGGCTTCTACGAAGCTGCCAAGGCTGATCCGTCTAAACTGCGCATGGGCGGCAGCCAGTCCAAGGATGTCGACCAGACCCTGACCCTGCTGCTGAACCAGACCAACAACAGCAAACTGGTGTACATCCCGTTCAAGAGCGGCAGTGAAGCCGCGACCCAACTGGCCGGCAAACACATCGCCGCCAACGTCAACAACCCCAGCGAAAGCATCAGCCAATGGCGCGGTGATCAGGTCGAGCCACTCTGCGTGTTCAGCAAGGAGCGCATGAGCTATACCGACAAGGTCGCCGGCGAAAAATCCTGGGCCGATGTGCCGACCTGCCACGAGCAAGGCCTGGGCATAGATCAGTATCGCTTCCCGCGCACGGTGTTCATGCCCGGCGAAGTCACCGCCGAGCAGCGGGCGTTCTATGTCGAACTGATGCGTAAAGTCACCGAGACCCCGGAGTTCAAGGCCTACGTCAAGCAGAACGCGCTGGTGCCGACCTTCCTCGAAGGCGAGCCGCTGACTGCCTACATTGAGAAAGACACCGCCCGCGTCACCCCGGTGTTCAAAGAAGCCGGCTGGCTGAAAAACTGAGTTGCCGACGGCCGTCCGCCTGCGCACGGCCGTCACCTCTGGAGGTGTCTTCATGTCCCATTCTTCGGATTCACCGGCGCTGGTCGGTACCCGCTGGGTCGAACTCGGTCTGGCTGTCTTCACCGCGCTGATCGGCGTGGTGGTGATGTTCGGCAGTGTCGAACAAGGTATCGGCTGGGGCGATTCCGGCCCTGAGCCGGGTTATTTCCCCTTCTACATCGGCCTGATGCTGAGCGCCGCGAGCGTGGCCAACGGCGTATGGACGATGGTGCGCTGGAAAGCCCTGAGCCTTTCATTCGTCAGCCGCAGCGCGTTCAAACAGGTGCTGTCAGTGTTCATTCCGATTGCGCTGTTCGTTGGCGCCATGCCGTTCACCGGCATCTACGTGGCGTCAGCCTGTTTCATTGCCTGGTTCATGTGGCGTGACAAGGTCCGCACCAAGCCTTACGGCAAATTGATGATCGCCAGCGTATCCCTCGGCGCGGTGCTTGCCAGTTACCTGATTTTCGCGCTGTGGTTCAAGGTCCCGCTGGATGCCGGTCCGATGGGCGACTGGATTGCCCTGGCCGGGAGAAATTTCAAATGAGTGAGTTCGATTCCCTGCTGCAAGGCATGAACCTGATCCTGACCCCGGGCCATATCGGCCTGATGGTGATCGGCGTGCTGCTGGGCATTCTGGTCGGCGTATTGCCCGGCCTCGGCGCCCCCAATGGCGTGGCGTTGCTGCTGCCGCTGACGTTCACCATGTCGCCGGTGTCGGCGATCATCCTGCTGTCGTGCATGTATTGGGGCGCGCTGTTTGGCGGCTCGATCACCTCGATCCTGTTCAACATACCCGGCGAACCCTCATCGGTGGCGACGACGTTTGACGGCTACCCGATGGCCCGCGAAGGCCGCGCCGCCGAAGCCCTGACAGCGGCGTTCAGCTCGGCATTGATCGGCGCACTGGCCGGGGTGTTGTTGCTGACCTTCCTGTCGACCAAGATCGCCGCATTTGCCATGTCGTTCAGCTCACCGGAGTTCTTTGCGGTGTACCTGTTGGCGTTCTGCACCTTCATCGGCATGAGCAAGAACCCACCACTGAAAACCGTGGTGGCGATGATGATCGGTTTCGCCATGGCAGCGGTTGGCATGGACACCGTGTCCGGCAACCTGCGCCTGACTTTCGACCAGCCGATCCTGATGACCGGGATCAGTTTTGAAGTGGCAGTGATCGGTCTGTTCGGTATCGGCGAGATCCTCTGCACCGTCGAGGAAGGCCTGGTGTTCCGCGGCGAGCATGCGCGCATTACGCCGATGGTAATTCTGCGCACCTGGGCCAAGTTGCCGCGTTACTGGTGGACGATCGTGCGCAGCACCCTGGTCGGTTGCTGGATGGGCATCACGCCCGGCGGCCCGACGGCGGCCTCGTTCATGAGCTACAGCCTGGCGCGGCGTTTCTCGAAGAATCGCGAGAACTTCGGCAAGGGTGAACTCGAAGGCGTGATCGCCCCGGAAACCGCTGACCACGCCGCCGGCACCAGCGCCCTGCTGCCGATGCTGACCCTCGGGATTCCCGGTTCTGCCACGGCGGCAGTGATGCTCGGCGGGTTGATGATCTGGGGCTTGCACCCTGGCCCGACGCTGTTTGTCGAGCAACACGATTTTGTCTGGGGCCTGATTGCGAGCATGTACCTGGGCAACGTGGTGAGTCTGATTGTGGTGTTGGCCACCGTGCCGCTGTTCGCCTCGATCCTGCGCATTCCGTTCTCGATCATTGCGCCAATCATCATCATGGTCTGCGCCATCGGTGCGTACTCGGTGCACAACTCGTTCTTCGACGTGGTGCTGATGCTGGGCTTCGGCGCGCTGGGTTACCTGTTCAAGAAGCTCGGTTACCCGATTGCACCACTGGTATTGGCCGCGGTCCTAGGGGACAAGGCTGAAGATGCGTTCCGTCAATCGATGCTGTTTTCTGACGGGCAGTTGGGGATTTTCTGGTCCAACCCGTTGGTGGGTTGCCTGACCACGGCAGCGCTGCTGATGCTGTTCTGGCCGCTGATTTCCAAGGCACTGGGCGCCCTGACGGGCCTGCGCAAACCGACCGTCGCCAAGACCAAATCGGTGCTGTGACACAGCAATGCTGGCAACGCCTGACATTTGTTGTCAGGCTTGCCGCAGTCTTTTCTGCGAGCGCGGCCCATGACCCGAATTCCTGATGCCAATGTAATCCACAGTCGACTGCGTCTGCGCCAATTGCGGTTGATGCTGGCATTGCAGGAATTCGGCTCATTGCGCCGGGCTGCCGATCACATCGGCATGACCCAACCGGCAGCGACCAAGATGCTCCACGAGGCCGAGGACTTGCTCGGCGTCGAGCTGTTCGAACGCCTGCCCCGTGGCATGCGCTCGACCCCGTTCGGGGAAACCGTCATCTACTACGCGCGCATGGTGTTTGCCGAACTCAGCGGCATGCGTGAAGAACTGGTCGCACTGGAATCCGGCAACCTCGGGCGGGTCGCCGTCGGCGCGATTCCGGCGTTGGCCTCGGGGTTGTTGACCCGCACCATCGCCACCTTGAAGCAAAGCCATCCACGGTTGTCGATGAGCATTCAGGTCGATACCAGTGACGTGTTGGTACAGGCACTGCTGCAGGATCAACTCGACATCGTGCTGGGGCGGATTCCGGCCGGTGCGAGGGCCGAAGAACTGCTGTTCGACAGCCTCGGCGAAGAGGCGTTGTGCGTCATTGCCGGCGCGCAGAATCCGTTGGCGCAGGAGAAACACCTGAGCTGGGCGGAATTGCAGAACATGACCTGGGTGCTGCAACAGCAACCGAGCCCGATGCGCGCGATCATCAATCAGGTGTTCCACAATGCACGGGTCGACATCCCCAGCAGCATCGTTGAAACCACCTCGATCATGACCTTGCTCTCGTTGATCCAGCAGACTGACATGCTTGGCGTTACGCCGGTGTCGGTGGTCGAGGATTATCCGGGGCGGGATTTGCTGGCGGTGTTGCCGATCAAGTTTGAAGCGCGGCTGCCGCCGTATGGGTTGATTACCCGGCGTCATCGAATTCAATCGTCGGCGATGCAGGCGTTTATGAATTCGGTGCGGGCGGAGCATGCGTTGACCAAGTAACAGGGCCGGATGGAGGTCTGGTTTTTTGGTGTATATCCGTTTCTTGGGTAACGGCGACTATTGATTCCGCCCTGACGCCCCTGACGTACGGCCTTCCGACGAGGCAGATCAAGATCAAAAGCCAAGGCGAGGCGGCCTGAGAGCCTGCCTGTAGTCCGTCAGGATCATCGGCGCTGAACACCAATGTCATGTCCCCCTCCCCCCCTGTGGGAGCTAGCCTGCTAGCGATGGAAGTCCGGACAACACGTTCATTCAGACAGCACGCGTTATCGTTGAAGTCCATCGCTAGCAGGCTAGCTGTGATCTCTCTGTAGGTTGTTCACTCGGGGCTTTTCCAAGTGACTCGCTGTAAAAGCGAAACCGCCAGAAGCCATTACCGCAGAAACGGATAGGTTCCCAACCGCGTCACCCTGTCTTACGAAACACAAACCCCAAACCAACAATAATCAGCACCATCCCAAGCATGCTCAACCCCGCCAGTCTGTTGCCGAAAAACAGGTAATCCATCACCGCGGTCACCGCCGGCACCAGGTAAAACAAACTGGTGACGTTCACCAAATTACCCCGAGCGATAAGCCGATAAAGCAACAGCGTCGCCAGCACCGACACCACCAGCCCCATCCACAACACCGGCACGATAAAACCGCTGCTGTGTTCGAAATGAAACGGCTGGAACGGCACAAAGATCCCGCACAGCAACAACCCCGCGAGGTACTGCACCGGCAACGTGCCGAGGGGATTATCGGTAATGCGCTTCTGCATGATCGAACCGAACGTCATGCTCGCCAACGCCAGCAAACCGAAGAGCATCCCCGCCAGCGACATACCCGCCAGACCGATGCCCTGGTAAACCACCATGACCAGACCGACCAGGCCCAGGGTCAGCCCGAACATTCGGCTGGCTGAACGCTGCCGCTCCATGATCACTACCGTGAGAATCGGCTGCACGCCCATGATTGTGGCCATCACACCCGGCGTGACTTTCAGGTCCAGGGCCAGCAGATAGAAAATCTGATAAGCCCCCAGCAACACCACGCCCGTGGCCATCGCATACAACATCGGCTTACCGCCCTTGGGCCGTTTCAACTTGAGCAACGGCACCAGCAGTACCAACCCACACAGAGCGATAGCAAAGCGGATCAGCAGAAAAGCGAAGGGTGACGCATGGGCCAGGCCCCATTTGGAGAAGATCGCCCCGCTGCTCCACAGCAGAACGAACAGGCTCGTGGACGCCGCCGCGAGCGCGGATTTTTTCGAAAGGACAAACATGAAGACCACCTGTAGTCAGGCAAAAAGCCAACTCAGCCGAAGCTGAAATCCAGTAGTTTTTTCAGGCAGGCGCGGGTAACAGCAACTAGATAGAAACTGATCAGCCCGAAACGCCAACGCCCGGCGGTGATACGACTGCGTACACCGGCGTGCTACGGACAGGTGGGGGGTAATGACTGATCTGCGCAGGCTGCTGATTCCCGCACGGCACGACGCCAGCGTTGACCGCTGAATCGACTACCGCGTTGATGAGGGATGCAGGCATGGGCTGATCTTTTTTGATGAAGTGGACGGTGGGTTGGATAACACCGAGCGCCGACTATAACCAGCGGGCGACCTGGATTGCAATGACTTGGACAAAGGGCCAGTAACGAAAGCTGTCGCGCCGAAACTACCTTCGAGATAAATGTCGGGCGACCCTTACATCGGCGAAAAAAAAACCGCTTCAATGAGCGGTTTTTCATTTCTTGCCCGGAATCACCCAAACAACCAATACCCCAACAACGTCAACACCACCACCGCCAACACCGGCCGCAACACGCGGTAAGCCTTGGGGTTGCGACGCTTCCACTGCTTGACCACACCGCTGACCCTGTCACTGGACTTCTTGCTCCAGGCGTAAGCCTTGTTGATTCCGCCAACCCGTTCGTCGTCGAGATTCTGCGGCGCCGTTGCGCGACCGAGCAAGCCACTGACCCAACGGTTGAGGCGGGTCATGACGCGGTTGCTCAGCGGACGTTCGATGTCGCAGAACAAAATGACCCGGGTTTTCTCGGTTTCGTTCTTCACCCAGTGCACATACGTCTCATCGAACATCACATCTTCACCGTCGCGCCAGGCATACACCTGACCGTCGACGAAAATGCGGCAATCATCGGAGTTCGGGGTCGACAGGCCCAGGTGATAACGCAAGGAACCGGCAAACGGATCGCGGTGCGGGTTGAGGTGGCTGCCGCCCGGCAGTAGCGCGAACATGGCGCCTTTGACGTTGGGAATACTGCTGACCAGGGCCACGGTTTTCGGACACAGCGCTTCGGCCGATGGCAGGGGTTTGTCGTACCACTTGAGGTAGAAGCGCTTCCAGCCTTTCTTGAAGAACGAACCAAAACCGGCGTCGTTATTTTTCTCGGCGGCGCGAATGTAACCCTCATCGAACAGGTGCATCGCTTCGTCGCGGATGACTTCCCAGTTGTCCTTGAGCACATCCAGCTCCGGGAACTTGCTGCGGTCCAGATAAGGTTTGGACGGCACGCTGGAGAACAGGTACATCAAGGCGTTATAAGGCGCGAAGAGCGCGGAGTGGTTGACGAACTGACGCAAGGCCGGCAAACGCGCCTTGCCGCGCAAATGCACATAAAGAGTACTGCCCAGGAACAGCAGCAACAGCGACGCCTTCGCGGCAAAGGAAAAGGTCATCAACAACTCCTTGAGAAAAAACAACTCTGCACAACGCCATTTACCCGACGTTGCAGCCGGCCATGATAAACATTACCGGCCACGGGAAAAACCCGTCTAACTCAACATTCACTGTTAAGAATTATGCAATAAAGCACTTCTTACCATAGCGTTCCTGAACGGGGGCTGATCTGAATCAACCCCCCACCCCACGATCAAATAATCACGGCTTTGGCAACGTCTATTGCTGATTCTCCTGTTCGGTAAACAGGTCACTGAACAGCATGCTCGACAGGTAGCGCTCGCCAGAATCGGGCAGGATCACCACGATCGTCTTGCCCTGCATTTCCGGGGTTTCCGCCAGGCGTACCGCCACAGCCATGGCAGCTCCGCAAGAGATGCCGCACAAAATGCCCTCTTCCTGCATCAAGCGCAGGGCCATGGCCTTGGATTCATCGTCGGTCACCAGCTCGACACGGTCCACCATCGACAGGTCCAGGTTCTTCGGTACAAAACCGGCGCCGATGCCCTGGATCTTGTGCGGGCTCGGTTTGATTTCTTCCCCGGCCAGCTTCTGCGTAATCACCGGCGAAACCACCGGTTCAACCGCCACGGAAAGAATCGGTTTGCCTTGGGTATTCTTTATATACCGCGAAACGCCGGTAATGGTTCCACCCGTTCCTACGCCCGCCACCAGCACATCGACCGCGCCGTCGGTGTCGTTCCAGATTTCCGGACCGGTGGTTTTCTCGTGGATGGCCGGGTTGGCCGGATTCTCGAATTGTGCGGGCATGAAATAGGTGGACGGGTCGCTGGCAACAATTTCAGCTGCCTTTTCGATCGCGCCTTTCATGCCCTTGGCCGGTTCGGTCAGCACCAGTTCGGCGCCGAGTGCCTTGAGCACTTTGCGACGCTCAATGCTCATGGACGCCGGCATGGTCAACATCAGCTTGTAGCCCCGTGCAGCGGCAACAAACGCCAGACCAATGCCGGTATTGCCAGAGGTGGGCTCGACGATGGTCATGCCAGGCTTGAGTTTGCCGGTGCTTTCGGCGTCCCAGATCATGTTCGCTCCGATCCGGCACTTGACCGAATAACCTGGATTGCGCCCCTCGATCTTGGCCAGGATGGTCACGCCACGCGGTGCGATGCGGTTGATCTGCACCAGCGGCGTATTGCCGATGGAATGGGCGTTGTCAGCAAAAATACGGCTCATGGCTGGGTCCTTATGCAGCGTTGAATTAGCCCTTCACGGTATGCCTGTTGCCCGTGGTCGTCCAGTCGGGTCGAACGTCCGGTGACCACCGCAGTCAATGGTCTTACATCGCCGGAGATTTGCCATCATGAAACGTCGATACAGCTGGCCCTTGTGGATCCTCGTCGGCCTCGTTGTGCTACTGATTGCCTTGCATGTGGCCCTGCCCTACATGGTGCGTGACTACCTGAATGACAAGCTCGCCGACATGGGCGACTACCGTGGACAGATCACCGACGTTGACCTGGCACTGTGGCGCGGCGCCTACAAAATCAACGGGCTGAAAATCGTCAAGGTCGATGGCAAGGTCCCGGTGCCCTTCGTCAATGCGCCGTTGATCGACCTTGCCGTGAGCTGGCACTCGCTCCTGTACGACCATGCGGTGGTGGCCAAGGTGCAGTTCTTCAACCCCGAGGTGAACTTCGTCGATGGCGGCGCCAACAAGCAAAACTCGCAGACCGGCCAGGGCACCGACTGGCGCGCGCAATTGAGCAAACTGGCACCGATCACCCTGGACGAAGTACGTATCTTCGATGGCAAGATCAGCTTCAGAAATTTCAACTCCAAGCCTCCCGTGAACATGAACGCGACCCAGGTCAACGCCAGCATTTACAACCTGACCAACGTCGTCGACAAGGAAGGCAAGCGCGACGCACGCTTCGACGGCAAAGCGCTGCTGCTGGGGCACGCCCCGTTGGAAACCACCGCGACCTTCGATCCGCTGAGCAATTTCGAAGACTTCCAGTTCCGCCTGCGCGCCAGGGACATTGAACTCAAACGCATGAACGACTTCGCCTCGGCCTATGGCAAGTTCGATTTCAATGCCGGGCACGGTGATGTGGTGATTGAAGCGCAAGCGAAAAAGGCCCAATTGACCGGCTACATCAAACCGCTCCTGAAGGATGTTGACGTTTTCAATTGGCAGCAGGACGTAGAAAACAAGGATAAAGGGCTGTTCCGGTCCATTTGGGAGGCCATAGTCGGCGGCTCCGAAACCGTGCTGAAAAACCAGGGCAAAAACCAGTTTGCCACGCGTGTGGAACTGAGCGGCAACGTTCATAGGCAAGACATCAGCGCGTTCCAGGCGTTTTTGCAGATTTTGCGTAATGGTTTTGTCCAGGCCTTCAATGCCCGGTATGAACGGCCGAAGCCGGAAGCGGACTGAGTCAAGATGTGACGCCCCATTCAGAGACTGAATAAGCCGTCTGCGTTCACAGTCGACCGGGCAGCGCGTTATAGTCGAGTACTACAATTATTGCGCCCCGCCCTGCCCCGTCAGGTCGGCGTTACCGTTCGAGGATTAGCAGATGAAGTTCGAAGGCACCCAGGCCTACGTCGCCACCGATGACCTGAAGCTGGCGGTCAACGCCGCCATCGCTGCTGGTCAAGGGCGAGCCGGGCACCGGCAAGACCATGCTGGCCGAGCAACTGGCCGAGTCCTTCGGCGCCAGGCTGATCACCTGGCACATCAAATCCACGACCAAGGCGCATCAAGGCCTGTACGAGTACGACGCGGTCAGCCGCCTGCGCGATTCGCAGCTGGGCACGGAAAAGGTTCACGACGTTCGTAATTACCTGAAAAAGGGCAAGCTCTGGGAGGCTTTCGAGTCTGAAGAGCGGGTGATCCTGCTGATCGACGAAATCGACAAGGCCGACATCGAGTTCCCGAACGACCTGCTGCAAGAACTCGACAAGATGGAGTTCTATGTTTACGAGATCGACGAGACCATCAAGGCCAAGAAGCGCCCGATCATCATCATTACCTCCAACAACGAAAAAGAGCTGCCGGACGCCTTCCTGCGCCGCTGCTTCTTCCACTACATCGCCTTCCCGGATCGCGTCACGATGCAGCGGATCGTCGATGTGCACTATCCGGACATCAAGAAGGACCTGGTCAGCGAAGCGCTGGACGTGTTCTTCGACGTGCGCAAGGTGCCGGGCCTGAAGAAAAAGCCATCGACCTCCGAACTGGTGGACTGGCTGAAGAATATCGGCGAGGCCGTACTTCGCGAACGCGATCCGACCAAGGCCATCCCGCCGTTGGCCGGTGCTTTGGTCAAGAACGAACAGGACGTGCAACTGCTTGAGCGTCTGGCGTTCATGAGCCGTCGCGGCACCCGCTAAGAGGCTGATGCCATGCTGCTCAACCTGTTCAATGAAATGCGTGCAGCCAAGGTACCGGTCTCGGTGCGCGAGCTGCTGGACCTGATCAACGCGCTGAAACAGCGCGTGACCTTCGCCGACATGGACGAGTTCTACTACCTGTCCCGGACGATTCTGGTGAAGGACGAAAAGCATTTCGACAAGTTCGACCGGGCCTTCGGTGCTTACTTCAATGGCCTGGAAAAACTCGACGACCACCTTCAGGCCTTGATTCCCGAAGACTGGTTGCGCAAGGAATTCGAGCGCTCGCTGACCGACGAAGAGCGGGCGGCGATCCAGTCCCTCGGCGGCCTGGACAAGCTGATCGAAGAGTTCAAGAAACGCCTCGAAGAACAGAAAGAACGCCACGCCGGCGGCAACAAGTGGATCGGCACCGGCGGCACCAGCCCGTTCGGCTCCGGCGGGTTCAACCCGGAAGGCATTCGGGTCGGTGATGCCGGCAAGCGCCAGGGCAAGGCAGCCAAGGTCTGGGATCAGCGCGAGTACAAAAACCTCGACGATTCGGTGGAACTGGGCACGCGCAACATCAAGGTTGCCCTGCGCCGGCTGCGTAAATTTGCCCGTCAGGGTGCGGCGGAAGAGCTCGACATCGATGGCACCATCGATCACACCGCGAAAGACGCCGGGTTGCTGAACATCCAGATGCGGCCGGAGCGGCGCAACACCGTCAAGCTGTTGCTGCTGTTCGACATCGGCGGCTCGATGGATGCCCACGTGAAGATCTGCGAAGAGTTGTTCTCGGCCTGCAAGACCGAGTTCAAGCATCTTGAGTACTTCTACTTCCACAACTTCATTTACGAGTCGGTGTGGAAGAACAACATGCGCCGCACCTCCGAACGCACCTCGACCCAGGACTTGTTGCACAAGTACGGCGCCGACTACAAAGTGATCTTCATCGGTGACGCCGCCATGGCGCCCTATGAAATCACCCAGGCCGGCGGCAGCGTCGAGCACTGGAACGAAGAAGCCGGTTACGTGTGGATGCAGCGGTTCAAGGAGAAGTACAAGAAGCTCATCTGGATCAACCCGTATCCGAAAGATACGTGGGGCTATACGTCGTCGACCAATATCGTGCGGGATTTGATTGATGACCAGATGTACCCGCTGACGTTGCGGGGGCTTGAAGAAGGGATGCGGTTTCTTTCCAAATAGCACACCGAACTTGCTCCCGCTGGGTCGCGCAGCGCCCCAAAAGCTTGGCGGCTGCTTCGCAGCCGAGCGGGAGCAAGCTCCCTCGCCACAGGGTTCGCATGGCCCCTCTTACAACCCGCGCAAATCCCGCTCTTCAATCGGCCGGCTCTGGCGCAGGCGCTTGCCGCCCAGCACCACCCAATCGATCAGCCTGAACAGGCATTCAATCCCGAACGACAACAGCAACGCGCCACTCATGCCCCAGATCATCGCTTCTGGCGTCAGCAGGATCTGGTAGCTGTAGCCGTTCCAGGTTTCCTTGCGGATGTCCGGGTCGGCGGCCAGTACAACCTGCAGGAAGCGGATGTACCACGGGCCTTGCATGGCCTGGAATTGTTTATCGAGGGCCAGCTGACGGGTGAGCAGGTTGCTCAGGCTGTCGGCATCGCTGCGAAAGATCGGGTCTTCGCTGGCGCGGTAATGGGCGACCAGGGCCTGCATGTCGCCCTTGAAGAATTGATTGGCGGTGCCCTGAAAGCCGCTAAGACCGGTCTGCGCCTCGATCAGGTGGGCCTCGACCCGCTTGGCGTAATCGTTGATGAACCCCGGCACCTGGACACCGATCAACAGGCCCGCCGCGAACAACACCAGCCGTAGATAACTGAGCAACATGTGAGCGTCCTTTATTCGGTCTTGCCCTGGCTGACGCATTCACCGCGTCGCCACAGGCTCCATTGGCCCGGTTCGTAGCGGGTCCAGGTTTCGTTTTCGGTCAGGGGTTCGGTGGCGATCACGGTGACCACATCGTTGGGCGTGGTTTCGGCCTGGAAGTCGACGATCACGTCGACATCTTTCAAGCGCGCAGGGCCGAACGGTGCACGACGGGTAATCTGCGCCAGTTTGGTCGAGCAGTAACAGAAGAGCCAATCGCCATCGCTGAGCAGGCAATTGAACACACCCTTGCCGCGGTATTCGGCGCAGGCGGCCACCAGATCGGGCAAAAGCGCTTCGATCTCTACCGGTTCCGGAAACGCTGCGCGCACACGATTGAGCAAATCACAAAAGGCCGCTTCACTGTCGGTATCGCCGACCGGGCGGTAAAAGCTTGTGATGGGTTGAAAATCCGCGAGCTGGCCGTTGTGGGCGAAACACCAGTTGCGCCCCCACAGTTCGCGCACGAACGGATGAGTGTTGGACAGGCAGACCTTGCCGACATTGGCCTGGCGGATGTGCCCGATCACCACTTCGCTCTTGATCGGATAGCGCTGCACCAGATTAGCAACTTCCGACTCACTGCTGGCCGCCGGATCCTGGAACAGCCGCAGGCCACGGCCCTCATAGAACGCGATGCCCCAACCGTCACGGTGCGGACCGGTACGACCGCCGCGCTGCATCAGACCGGTGAAGCTGAACACGATATCGGTCGGCACATTGGCGCTCATGCCCAATAACTCACACATGTTCGGACTCTCTGTAAGGCAGGGGCAAGGTTACAAACGCGGTTCTACGCGCATACGCTGAGGGTTGCTCGGGACCGGCGGGCGACCATAACGGTCATCACCGGCACCGCCGAAAGGATGATCGTCTTCAGGATCGTCGGCCTTGGCCGCAGCCTTGGCAGCCGCCGTCCGTTCCTTGCGCGCCTTGGCGGCGCGTTCGATCGGGAAACGGATCGCGACGAGCACCAGATAAAGGCCGAAGGCGATCATGCCGTACATGAGCAGGTCGGAGACCGCCCGCCAGGCGTTGTTGCCAACCTTGAACGCGAGGTCCAGGGCGGTGATGGCGATGGCCGGGGCGACCTTTTCCTTCACCGGATCGATGATCGTCGGACTGAACAGCAACACGGCGACCAGCAGTCGCAACGGCTCCCGCAGCCAGCGCCACATCCAGCGGGTCATGCGCATCCACACCAACAGGCAGCCTAAAGCGGCGAAGGCGTAGAGGCCCCAGGCGATCAGATAGTCGTTCTCGGTCATGGTGTCCATGGCAAGGCAGGCAATAGTAACGACTTTTCGCACGTCAGGCTTGTCCCAATGCCAGCCGGTCAAGACTCCCACAGGGATCTGTGAAAGGCATCAGGATGTTTCCTGCCCCCTGCGAAGCCCTAATTCCGTACATCGTCCGAGACCCCTTCATGCCCGTATCCGCCAACATGACCAGCGCCCCGATTGCCCACAAGGCCGAAGGTTCTGACCCGTATGCCTGGCTACAGGAACGCGACACCGACGCGGTGCTCGATTACCTCAAGGCTGAAAACCGCTATCAAGAGGCGCAAACCGCCGATCAGGCCGGGTTGCGCGAAACCCTGTTCGAAGAGATCAAGGGCCGGATTCTCGAAACCGACCTGTCGCTGCCCTCCCCGTGGGGCCCGTATCTGTATTACACGCGCACCACGGCCGGTGACGAATACGCTCGTCACTACCGCTGCCCCCGCCCGGCGGATGACAGCCTGCAGCTCGATGAAGCCCACGAACAACTGCTGCTGGACCCGAACGAACTGGCCAACGGCGGCTTCTTTTCCCTCGGTGCGTTCAGTATCAGCCCGGACCACCAGCGCCTCGCCTACAGCATCGACTCCACCGGCGATGAGATTTACACCCTGTTCGTGAAGGAATTATCCAGCGGCCGCGTCAGCGAACTGGAATTCTCGGACTGCGATGGCAGCATGATCTGGGCCAACGACAGCCTGACGCTGTTCTTCGGCGAACTGGACGACACCCACCGCCCGCACAAACTGTTCCGCTATCGACTGGACGGCACGGCGGCCGAAGAAGTGTTCCATGAGTCGGACGGCCGCTTCTTCATGCATTGCTATCGCTCGAGTTCGGAGCAGCAATTGCTGCTGGCGCTGGGCAGCAAGACCACCAGCGAAGTCTGGGTGCTCGACGCGTCCCAGCCGCAACAGGCGTTCACCTGCATCGCGCCGAGGGTTGAAGACCATGAGTACGACGTTGATCACGGCGCACTCGATGGCCAATGGACCTGGTTCATTCGCACCAACCGCGACGGCATCAACTTTGCCTTGTACACGGCTGTCGATACCGGCGTTGCGCCGACCGAAGCCGACTGGCAGAACCTGATTCCCCACAGCGACACCACGATGATCGACGGCATGAGCCTCAACGCCCGGGCCTTGACCCTCAGCCTGCGTGAAGGTGGCTTGCCGATCATCCAAGTCCACCCGCAAGACCTGCCGAGCTACCGCGTGCAGTTGCCGGATGCGGCCTACAGCCTGCACGTGCAAAACAGCCTGGAATTCGTCAGCGACCGCATCCGTTTGCGTTACGAAGCGCTGAACCGTCCGGCGCAGATCCGCCAACTGGAACTGGTCAGCGGCGAACAGAAAGTGTTGAAGGAAACCCCGGTGCTCGGTCCGTTCGACGCCGACGCCTACGTCAGCCAGCGCCTGTGGGCGACAGCGCCGGACGGTACGCAAGTGCCGATCAGCCTGGTCGTCAAACGCGAAGCCCTCGGTAAGCCGACGCCACTTTATCTGTACGGCTACGGCGCCTACGGCGAAAGCCTCGACCCGTGGTTCTCCCATGCGCGCCTGAGCCTGCTGGATCGCGGCGTGGCGTTTGCCATCGCCCACGTGCGGGGTGGCGGCGAACTGGGAGAAGCCTGGTATCGCGCCGGCAAGCAGGAACACAAGCACAACACCTTCAGCGACTTCATCGCCTGCGCCGAGCACCTGATCGCCAATGGCTTCACCACATCAAAGCAACTGGCGATAAGCGGCGGCAGTGCTGGCGGCTTGTTGATCGGCGCGGTGCTCAACATGCGTCCGGAGCTGTTCGGCGCGGCAATTGCCGAAGTGCCGTTCGTCGACGTGCTGAACACCATGCTCGACCCGGAGCTGCCGCTGACCGTCACGGAATACGACGAGTGGGGCAATCCTGAAGAGCCGGACGTTTATGATCGGATCAAGGCCTACGCCCCGTACGAAAACGTCACTGCACAGGCTTATCCGGCGACGCTGGTGGTCGCCGGCTACAACGACAGTCGCGTGCAATATTGGGAAGCGGCCAAATGGGTGGCCAGGTTGCGCGCGACCAAAACCGACAGCAACCCGCTGCTGCTCAAGACCGAGCTGGGCGCCGGGCATGGCGGGATGAGCGGTCGTTACCAGGGATTACGTGACGTAGCACTCGAATACGCATTTGTTTTCAAGGTTTTGGGGATTGCCTGAGGAACTTGGCCTGACACGTCGGTCTTAAGACCAGACACCGGGTCTGCTCCCACACAATTCCAATGTGAGAGCGGGCTCGCTCGCGAAGAAAGCCAGCACATTCAACATCAATGTTGGGTGTTACACCGCCTTCGCGAGCAAGCCCGCTCCCACAAGGGATTGAGGACATCCCGAAAACCGGAACCAGACACAAAAAAAAGACCGTGACGACATGTCAGAACCAACCCTGTTGAACAACGAAATCCGTGACTGGCTGATGGACTGCGGCCTGTTCGACCAACTGCTGCCTGCAGACTTCGCTGCCGCTTCCGGCTACTTCAGTATCAGCACCGTGGCCGAAGGCGAAGAGATTTTTCACGAAGGCGACGCCGGCAGCTTCATGTGCATCATCCATACCGGCCAGGTGGCGGTGCAGAAATCCGGCAGCGACGGACAATTGGTGACCATGGCCACCTTGCGCAGCGGTCGGGCGTTCGGCGAAATGGCCGTGCTCGATGGTGAGCGACGTTCCGCCAGTTGCGTGGCAGCGAGTAATTGCCAGTTGCTGAACCTGGGCAAGGACTCGCTGGAAAAGATGCTCAACGACGCGCCGAAAATCGCCGCCAAGATCATCCGCGCCCTTGCCGTCTCCCTGTCCAAACGCCTGCGCATGGCCGATGGGCAACTGTTGTCACAGCAGGTCTAACCGCCCGGCGACTTGATCTTCGTATTGTTCTGCTCCAGGCCCGGCAACGTCTGGTCCTTGGGCGGGCTGGGCACTTCGATCGGTGGCAACAGCGGTGGCCCGCCACCGCCGGGCCCGGCTTTGTGCGGGATGGTCGGGGTGATCTGCGGATACGGCGTCGGCGTCGCGGTGCCGGGCGAACCGGGCAGCGGCGCCGGGCTGGTCGGAATGGTTTGCAGCTCTTGGGCCTGCACTGCAGTTATCGAGAGCGCGGCCAAGGCAATGACCGTTAGAATGGTGCGCTTCATCAATGGCTCCGTTGGCCTTGTTGTCTGGTTGCAGGCTACTCCCAACGGCGTTCGTTTGCCTCCCCCCTGCCCCTCCTTCTCAAGAGAGCCCCATGAAACGTTTCGTTCTCCTCGACACCGCCCCCATTCCTGAAAACGGCGGCGCCCTGTGCCTGTTCGAATACGGTGAGGATTTCGTCATCAAGATCCAGGGCGGCGACGGCGGACAGCTGATGAACACCCGCATGCACGGCTCCGAAGACGCACTGGCCGAAATCCCCTGCCGCAAGGTCGCTGGCCGGCCGAATTCGCGGGTGCTGATCGGTGGCCTGGGCATGGGTTTCACCCTCGCCTCGGCCCTCAAGCATTTGGGCAAGACCGCAGAAGTCGTGGTCGCTGAACTGGTGCCCGGCGTGGTCGAGTGGAATCGCGGGCCATTGGGCGAGAAAGCCGGCAATCCGTTGCTCGATCAGCGCACGGTGATCCGCATGGAAGACGTGGCCAAAGTACTGCAGGCCGAGCCGCAAGGGTTCGATGCGATCATGCTCGACGTCGACAACGGCCCCGAAGGCCTGACCCAGAGGGCCAATAGCTGGCTCTACTCCGCAGGCGGCCTGAGCGCGTGCGCCAAAGCCCTGCGGCCAAAAGGGGTGCTGGCCGTCTGGTCGGCCAGCGCCGACAAGCAGTTTTCCGACAAACTGAAAAAAGCCGGCTTCAAGGCCGAGGAAGTCCAGGTCTTTGCCCACGGCAACAAGGGCACCCGCCACACCATCTGGATTGCCGAGAAGCTCAAGGGCTGAGCTAAACTTCGTTCATAACCGTCATTAGTCTTTTACAAAGGTGAACCCATGAGTTCGTCAACGCCGACCAACACTTCGAAGCTGGACCGCATCCTCGCCGACAACCAGCGCGACAAGGAAATGGGTTACCGCGACAAAGCCCTGAAAATGTACCCGCACGTGTGCGGCCGCTGCGCCCGCGAGTTTTCCGGCAAGCGCCTGAGCGAACTGACCGTGCACCACCGCGACCACAACCACGACAACAACCCGCAGGATGGTTCGAACTGGGAACTGTTGTGCCTGTATTGCCATGACAACGAACACTCGCGGTACACCGATCAGCAGTATTTCGATGAAGGCTCGTTGAGCACGCCGAAGATCGCCAAGGCGACGCATAACCCGTTTGCGGCGTTGGCAGGGTTGATGAAGAAGGACGACTGAATATCTTCATTGTCTGACCTGGCCCCATCGCTGGCGGGCTAGCTCCCACAGGGGATCTTCTGCGCACATAAGTATGTGTGAACGCCCCAGATCCAATGCGGGAGCTAGCCTGCTGGCGATAGCAATTGTCCAGTCACCACCAATCTCAAATCAGACACCCCCTCCCCCAATCCCCGTATAATCGCGGTTTTTTCCCCGAAGGCACCCCGCTCGTGGCAGACAAACGGTACAGCTGCATTGGTTTGTTCAATCCAAAATCACCGGAAAACGTCGGCTCGGTCATGCGCGCCGCCGGCTGCTACAACGTGGCGTCCGTGTTCTACACCGGCAAGCGTTATGACCGCGCCGCCGACTTCGTCACCGACACCAAACGCGTCCACTACGACATCCCGCTGATCGGCATCGACGACCTGAAAAAAATCCTGCCACTGGGCTGCGTACCGGTCGCCGTGGAGCTGGTCGAAGGCGCACGCTCGCTGCCCGAATACACCCACCCGGATCGCGCGCTGTACATCTTCGGCCCGGAAGACGGCTCGCTGGATAAAGAGATTCGCGACTGGTGCGAAGACGTGGTCTACATCCCGACCACCGGTTGCATGAACCTCGCTGCCACGGTCAACGTCGTGCTGTACGACCGCATGGCCAAGGGCCTCAACACCCGCTCCGGTCCGAAATTCCGCTGAATCGACGCACATCCGATGGAACAAGCCGCCCGCCTCGGCAGTCAGCTTAATTATCTATTCTTGAAGCAGTCCTTCCCGCCAGGAGACAGATCATGAGCGAACTCAAACGCGTAGAGCGCATCGAATCCACCCCGTTCCAGACCCATTCCGAGCAGAACGTTCAGGGTTGGGAGCGCATCGGCTCCCTGGCCGGTGGCGTGGTGATGGTCGGCAAGGGCCTGCGTCGCGGCGGAATATTCGGTTTGCTCCAGGTGGCCATCGGCGGCGTAGCGCTGGCCCGTGGCATTACCGGCCACAGTTCGGCCAAGAGCCTGCTGGAGAAAAGCCGTCAGGACATGAACAACGTGCGGGCGAAAATCGAGCGTGCCGGGGAAGAGTTGGGTCGGCTGAAGGCGAATGCCGAGGCGGCGACCAAAACCGCGACCGTCACCGGGAATGATTCGTTGAAGTCGCCGAAAACCGGGGTTTGATCTGAGTTTTCGTTGAGGCTTATGGCCTCTTCGCGGGCAAGCCCGCTCCCACAGGTTTTAGTGTTGGGCCACGAATTTGTGGACACCCCTGATCCTTGTGGGGCTTGCCCGCGATGGCAACTTTACTGGAGCAACCCGGTATCCAAGACTTTGGAAGACTCGCCAATCACACTCTCGGCCAGCTGAACGAACGCCTTGGTATCGACACTCTCCAAATGCATCGCCCCGCGCATCACATCGTCCAGCGAACGCTTGTTACGGGTCTTGATACGAATCTCCTGATCCAGCTCACCCAGCAATAAAACTGCTTTGCCTATCTGTGCCGGGCTGACCTGCTCACCCCGCAAGGTCGTGACCTTCTGGCCCTCTTTGGCCAACTTCTTCTGCAAATGTTCATACCGCTCATCACTCATCCCGCCGGCACGTCGTACCAGTTCGATGGCGTAATACTCGGCAAAACCTTCGCTGATCCAGTCACTGCGCTGCTTGTCATTGATCCGCCCGAACACTTGGGCCAGTTCACGTACCAGCACACTGCTGCCGCTTTCGCTGACCAGTGGCAGGCGCGTATTCAGATAGATCGACTCGCGCGCGGCCAGGCTGCCCCGCCACATCGGGTCGTTGGCGCCGACAATCAGCAACTTGGCAGGATGACGCGGGAACACGGCCTGCACTTGCGGCCAGACAAACGTCAGCAGCGTCAGCACATCCATGCGGCGCATGCCCTGGCCTTGGGGCGAGGCGACGGTGACTTCGGTTTCCCCCAATCGGGTGCGACGGGTGCCGAGGTGACCGGCAAGCATCCAGCCGGTAGGCCGATCGAACAGGCGGGAGACGTTATCGATGCGGAATTTGTTCTTGCCGATCCGTGGCCAGGCGGTTTCGACGCTTTTCCAGCCGGTGGGCAATTCGAATTCCAGGCGTGACACCAGCTCGATGCCATCCTGCTGATCGAGTCTGGCAGCGGGCACCAGGTCGTCGCCGCGCATCAGCGCCCAGGTCGGGGTCATGCGCGTGTCGAAGCTGCCGCTCTTGCGGCCATGGCTGATGCGCACACGGTAGGTCAGGCTGGCCTTGTCGGCGGCCGGGCGCCAGACACCACGGGCCGGCTTGCCGGGCGTGAGTTGCCATTGGCCATCGGCCTTGAAATCGCTGTAATGGCTGCCGTCGCCGAGGTCGAAATCCAGGCTGCGCACCGCCGAACCCTGGGCCAGGGTCAGCCGCACTTCAGCCTGATCGCTTTGCGGCAACAGGCGCACGTGGTAATCCAGGTCGACCTTCTTCGCCGCCCACACGGGCGAACCAAAGGCCAGCAGCCCGACGGCCAGCGCCAGCCGCAATCCCACAGCCATACACACTCCTTTGTAAAACTAACCTGCCCGGAAAATCAGATGGTCTTCCCAATCCTCTTCGGCCACGCTGCCTTCGGCGAGCATGCGCCCGGACTGGGAAATGCGTTCGTGGTGCACGGCGTCGCGATCACCGCACACCAAGTGGTGCCAGAGTGGCAAATCCTTGCCTTCGCTGACCAGGCGATAACCGCAGGTCGGCGGCAGCCATTTGAACTCATCGGCCTTGCCCGGCGTGAGCTGGATGCAGTCCGGCACGAATTCACGGCGGTTCGGGTAATCGCTGCACTGACAGGTTTTCAAGTCCAGCAACTTGCACGCGATGCGCGTGTAGTAAACGCTGTTGTCCTCTTCATCCTCGAGCTTTTGCAGGCAGCACAGACCACAACCGTCGCACAGCGATTCCCATTCCTGCTGATCGAGCTGATCGAGGGTTTTGCGTATCCAGAACGGTTCGACTTTGGCGGCCATGGCTCAAGCATCAACATCAGGTAGTGAAAAGGCCGCCAGTCTAGTGTGCAGCGGCCCGCGGGCCAAGCATTGGCGACTGCCGGTAGAACGGGACTTGTCAGTTATTGCGCCGCCAAGTAGCTTTGCCAGTCGCAAGGAGCCAGACCTGCGTGCCATTAACGCCCAACTGCGTTGCATCCAGATGAAGTACCAGGCTCACGAAAAACCTCATCGCCCAGCCTGACTGTGCCCGCCGGTTTTTTACTCGACCCTCTGACTCACATGTCGCAAGGAATCTCTGCATGAGTGCCAATCCACGCGTTGCCGATTACGCCATCCACCCTCAATTTACCGATCGCTGGTCGCCCCGTGCCTTCACCGGCGAAGCCATTCCAGAAGAAACCCTGCTGAGCTTTTTCGAAGCCGCACGCTGGGCACCCTCGGCCTACAACTCGCAGCCTTGGCGGTTCCTCTACGCGCGCCGGGATACGCCGAACTGGGAGCGTTACCTGGGTTTGCTGAACGAATTCAACCGCAGCTGGGCGCAACACGCCTCGGCGCTGGTGATCGTGATCTCGAAAACCACCTTCGCGGTGCCTGGCGCCACCGAAGAAACTCCGGCCCTGTGGCACACCTTCGACACCGGTTCGGCCTGGGGCCATCTGGCGTTGCAAGCGAGCCTCAGCGGCTGGCACACCCACGGCATGGCCGGTTTCGATCAGGAGCTGACCCGCAAGGAGCTGAACATTCCTGAAGGTTACGCACTGCACGCAGCAGTGGCGGTGGGCAAACTGGGGGATAAGGCGACGCTGGCGGATTACCTGCAGGCACGTGAAGAGCCGAGCCCGCGTCGTCCGTTGAGCGAACTCGCAGCTGAAGGCGACTTCACCCTCTAAGCCACACCGCAAAACAACTGTGGGAGCAAGCCTGCTAGCGATGAGGGAACGTCAGCCAACAATGATGTCGACTGACACACCGCCATCGCGAGCAGGCTTGCTCCCACGGTGGGTTTTGCACACTATTCAAGCAAAGTGGATTCAATACCCGCGATTGAAATCCACTTCCCCGCGCAACGCCTCGCCCGCCTGATACGCCCGCACATTCTCGACGAACAGCTTCACCATCATCGCTGGCGAAGTCGGCGCCGAACTGTGTCCGGTGAGCAGCAAGCCCCAGGCCGTCCAGAACGGGTGACGTTGCGGCAGCGGTTCCTGACGGCAGACGTCGATCACCGCGCCTGCCAGATGCCCTTCCTTCAAGGCCTCCACCAAATCCGCATCGACCACCGCCACGCCACGCCCGACGTTGATGAACAACCCGGTCGGCTTGAACTGCTTGAACAGCGCCGCGTCGTACAGGTCGTGAGTCGTCGGCGTATTCGGCAGCAGATTGATCACGTAATCCACCTCACCAACCAGACGCGGCAAGTCCGCCAGCGCCCCCACTTCGACAAACGGGGCCTGCTCGCGAGCTTCGCTGGCGATGCCATACAACTCGACGCCAAACGGCAGCAGAAACTGCGCCACGGTCTGACCGATGTCACCGGTGCCGACAATCAACACCTTACGCCCCGCCAGGCTTTGGCCCTGGCGGCTGTCCCATTTGCGCTCGACCTGACTGACCAGGCGCGGCAACACTTCGCGCTCGTGGCCGAGCATGTAGGTCAGCACGTATTCGGCCATGACCTGACCGAAAATCCCCACCGCGCGGGTCAGGCGATAGTGGCGTGGCAGGCCGTCGGCCAGCAGCGGCGTGATGCCGGCCCAGGTCGATTGCAACCATTGCGGCTGGTGACCCTGGCGCAACAGGGTCGCCAGAAGGTCCGGCTGCCCCAGCCAGATCGGGCAATCGGCGGCCTGGCGGGCCAGTTCAGCGGAGTCGCCGCTGGTCAGTACTTCCAGATCAGGCGCTGCCTGGCGCAACAGTTGGGCATATACAGGGTGGTCGTGTTCAGCAATCAGAACGCGCATGGTTCAAACCTTTCAAAAGCAGTGCAGACGGCCACCGAGGGGGTATCGCTCCCTCATCGTGGCCATCGCCAAAATCATTCCAGTGTTTCACGCAGACTCTGAACAGAGCCTGTCTGCCGATCACATCGGATCGTTGCGTCGCAACAGTTCTTCCGGCAAATGTTCGATGTATTCGTCTTCGGCCGGCGGCATTTGCAGGTGGTAACCCTGCTTCTCGAGGTTTTCCAGGACCACGGTGATGTCCTCGCGCGACAGCTTGCGCTCGGGGGTCAGCACCAGGTCGAACGCGTGGTGCGGTTTGCCGAAAGCGGCCATCAGACTTTCCGGGACGCGCTCCAGTGCATCGCTTTTGAGCACATAGAGGTACATCTCGTTTTTCTTCAGGCTTCGATAGATGGAGCAAATA
>LNAP01001667.1_pt1 | contig 52010 bp, 51 predicted proteins | sample 602601 | NCBI WGS metagenome assembly LNAP01 (sample SAMN02440304, study PRJNA202911) | soil metagenome | biome: Subtropical and temperate rainforests or woodlands; isolation source: soil samples (1 kg each in a 20% v/v slurry with milli Q water) were... ...
TCCGGTTGCACGTAACAAAACGCCACTTTGCCGCTGATCGCAGCCATCGCGACGCCGACCGGTTTGTCCTGCAACAGGGCGATGTTCAGGTACAACCGCTCGTCGGTGAGCCAGGGCTGCACGTGTTCGATGGTTTTGTTGTGGGTCCAGGTGGCAACGATGAGTGGATCGTTGCGATGGTCGAGCGCACAACCGACGCGAATGGAGCGCTCGACGATCCGGCTGATGATGCCGGCGTCGGCGGGGGTTGCCTTGCAAATGTGTAGGGGGGCATCCATGGCGCTGTTACCTCAATCCATTGAGAGAAAGCTGCTGCCGGGGACGATAGCGCTGTGGCGAGTGGGTGGCTAATGGAGAGACGTTACATTTGGTGTGCAACACAAAGCTAATGTGGGAGCGAGCCTGCTCGCGAAGGCGGCAGCACATCCAGCATTGATGTGACTGACAGATCGCTTTCGCGAGCAGGCTCGCTCCCACAGGGGGATTTTTGTGCTTGTTAGATAGGTTGCAACGGCATCGTCAACTCAACCCGCAACCCGTCCGGCCGGCTGTCGAAATGCAACGTACAGCCGCAACGCTGGACAATCGCCTGGACAATCGCCAGCCCCAGGCCGCAGCCGGTGCTCTGGCCGTTGCGCCAGAAGCGTTGGGTCAAATGCTGCAGATCGTCTTCGGCAATGCCCGGCCCATGATCGCGAACCAGGAACTGCACGCGATTGCCGGTGGTTTCCAGGCTCAGTTCCACCGCGCCGTCGCCCGGGGTATGCCGCAGCGCGTTGTCCAGCAGGTTACGTAGCGCGGCAATCGACAGCACCGCGGGCATTTGCACCGGGGCGTGGGAGATTTTCGGCGGCAGCTGAAATTTGATCCGCTGACGATCACCGCTGGCGGCGTCGCCACCTGCTCGGCGCTGCATTGCACGCCGTCATCAAACGACAGACTGCCCTCGACCCGCGCCAGCAACAGCAATTGTTCAAGGGTCCGGTGCAGGCGATCGGCGCCCTCTTCGGCCCGGGCCAGGGATTGATCGCGGGCCGCGCCGTCGGTCATGCGCGCCACTTGCAGGTGGGTCTTGATCGCTGTCAGCGGGCTGCGCAATTCATGGGCAGCGTCACCGGTCAGGCGGCGCTCGCGTTCGATGGTCTTGCCTATCCGTTGGAACAGCTGATTCTGGGTGTCCAGCAACGGTTGCAGTTCGCTGGGCAGCGGCTGGATTTGCAAAGGTTCGAGAGAATCGGCGCTACGGCGCATCAAGGCGTCACGCATGCGATTCAGCGGCGCCAGCCCCTGGCCGATTCCCAGCCAGAGCAGGCACAGGCAGCCCAGCAACGCCACGCCCACCGGCACCGAAGCGGCCAGCAGGATCGACATGTTCAGCGCCTCACGTTCGATCTGCCGATCAGCGGTGGTGATGCGCACGTCGCCGCGGGCCAGGGTGAAACTGCGCCACGGCGCACCGTCGATCATCTGGTCGTGGAAGCCCATTTTCTCGGCTTCGAGGGTTTGTTGCGGATCGGTGTGACTGCGGGCGAGGATTTCGCCACGCAATGAACTGACCTGGCAGGCCATGCCACCGGGGAGGTTCAGTTGTTCAGCGCTGAAATGGGTGCCCTCACCCTTGCTCGGCAATGGCGGCAATTGTTCCATCAGGCCGGCGACCATCCGCGCCGAGGCCACCAACCGCTGGTCGAGGGAAAACATCATCTGATTGCGCAGGTCGCTGAGCATCCAGGCTGCCGCCAAGGCCCAGATCAGCGCAAAAGCGGCGCCGAGTGTCAGGCTCAGGCGCAAACGCAGGCTCATCACTTTTTCAATTCCTCTGCACCATCAGCCGGCCCCAGGCGATAGCCCAGGCCGCGCACTGTCTCGACAATGCCATTGCCGAGTTTGCGTCGCAGGTGATGGATATGCACGTTGAGGGCGTTGCTTTCCAGTTCATCGTTGAAACCGTAGACGCTGTCTTTGAGTTGCTCGGTGGACAGCACCCGGCCCCGGTTATGCAGCAAGGCCTGCAACAGCGACTGCTCACGACGGGAAAGGTCCACCGGCTGGCCGCCGAGCATGGTTTCGCGGCTGCTCGGGTCGTAAGTCAGGCGACCGTGTTCGATCAAGTTGACGCTGCGTCCGGCCACTCGTCGCAGCAAGGTATGCAGGCGCGCGGCGAGTTCGCGCAGGTCGAAAGGCTTAAGCAAGTAATCGTCGGCGCCCGCCTGCAAGCCGTCGACGCGGTCGGTGACTGAATCCCGGGCGGTGAGGATCAGCACCGGGATTTCCAGACCGCTGTGACGCAATTGCTGCAACAGCTTCAGGCCATCTTCATCGGGCAGACCGAGGTCGAGCACCATCACATCGAACTCGGCGACCTTGAGCATCGCCCGGGCCGACGAGGCAGTGGCGACATGCTCTACCGTCAGGCCCTGAGCGGTGAGGCCGGCGACAATGCCGCTGGCGATCAACTCATCGTCTTCGCAAACCAGTACGTGCATGGTGAGACCTGTTGAAAAAAAGGTGAGTAGGCCGGAGGCCGATTAAGCGGACATTATGCCGCAAGCGCCATTGCCACAAGGCCACTGTGGTTAATCATCGGTTAATCGCCGCCTCCCATTGTGCACCTCACTTGCACAGGGATAAGGCTTACCCATGCGTCGACTGTTTTTGTTTTTTGCTCTCTTGATCTCGGGCGTGGCCCAGGCAGGGACCAATCCGTTCGAGACCAAACCTGATTTTTTGCCGGTGGAAAAAGCGTTCGTCTTCACGTCCGAGCGTCTTGAGTCGGGCGAAACCCAGCTCTATTGGCAGATCGCCGACGGCTATTACCTGTATCAGAAACGCCTGAAGTTCGATGGCTTGCCCGCTGAGCAGCATCCCGCGTTACCTGAAGGCGAAGCGCACAGCGATGAGTTCTTCGGCGAACAGCAGGTCTATCGCCAGGGTCTGGAGCTGAAGATTGCGGCCGGCGCCACCGGTCAAATCAAAGTGGGCTTCCAGGGCTGTGCCGACGCTGGCTTGTGTTATCCGCCGCACACTCAGGTCGTGGATCTGGGCGGTACCTCCGCTATCGCTGCGACAGACGAAGCACCGGACCAAGCCCTGGCCAGCGGCCTGCAACAACGGGCGCTGGGCTGGAGCTTGCTGGTGTTCTTTGGCCTGGGATTGTTGCTGGCCTTCACGCCTTGCTCGTTGCCGATGCTGCCGATTCTGGCGGGTTTGATCGTCGGCAGTGGCGCCACACCCAAACGCGGTTTCGCCTTGGCCACCAGCTACGTCGTGAGCATGGCGCTGGTGTATGCGGCGATGGGCGTGCTGGCGGCAATGCTCGGGGCAAATTTGCAGGCGTTGTTGCAAAACCCTTGGTTGCTGGGCAGTTTCGCTGCGGTGTTTGTGTTGCTGGCATTGCCGATGTTCGGTTTCTTCGAGTTGCAACTGCCGGTGGCCCTGCGTGATCGACTGGAAAATGTCTCGCGCAATCAGCGCGGCGGCAGCCTGTTCGGGGCCGGGGTGTTGGGCGCCTTGTCCGGTTTGCTGGTGGGGCCGTGCATGACCGCCCCGCTGGCGGGCGCCTTGCTCTACATCGCGCAAAGCGGCAATGCGCTGCATGGCGGGCTGATTCTGTTCGCCATGGGCATCGGCATCGGTGTGCCGCTGCTGCTGTTGGTCACCGTCGGCAATCGCTTCCTGCCCAAACCCGGTGCGTGGATGAACCTGCTCAAGGGTGTGTTCGGCTTCCTGTTCCTCGCCACCGCATTGCTGATGCTGCGCCCGGTGCTGGACGAATCACTGTGGATTGGTTTGTGCGGTGGGTTGCTGCTGATTGCCGCGTACAGCGCCTGGAAGCAATCGGAGGGTTTCGGTCGCGTCGCCCATGTGTTCGGCGCCAGCTCACTCTTGTTGGGTGTGTGGGGCAGCCTGTTGATGATCGGTGCCGCCGGTGGCAGCGACGACTTGATGAAGCCTTTGCAGGTCTACAGCGCTTCAAACTCGAGCAGCGCCGCCAACCCGGTCGGCCATGACGCATTCACCACGATCAAGGACCCGACAGCTCTGGAACGGGAGCTCGACGCGGCACAGGCTCAGGGCCAATGGGTCTTGCTGGACTACTACGCCGACTGGTGCGTGTCGTGCAAGGTCATGGAAAAACAGGTGTTCGGCAAAGCCCACGTACTGGAGGCCTTGAGCGATGTGCGCTTGCTGCGGCTGGACGTCACCGCCGACAATGCCGCCAGCCGCGAACTGCTTGGCCGTTATAAAGTGCCGGGGCCACCGAGCCTGCTGTGGATCGGTGCCGACGGCATCGAGCGTCGCAGCCAGCGCATCACCGGTGAAGTCGATGCCGGCACCTTCCTGCAACGCTGGACCACAACCCGAGACGCCCGTTAATGCTGACCTTTACCCTCGGCACTTTTGCCATCGCGCTTAATCACCTGCTGCTGATCAGCGCCCTGGCGCTGGCGACTTTCGTCGGCTGGCGGGTGGCCAAGCGCGGCGGCGAGAATCCGGAGTCGGTGCTGTTCAGCCTGTTCCTGCTGGGCTTGGTGGCTGCCCGGGTCGGTTTCGTGGCCGGTTACTGGGCCCATTATCGCGACGATCCCTGGCAGATCATCGACCTGCGCGACGGCGGTTTCCTCGCCTGGCCCGGTGTGATCGTGCTGCTACTTGCGGCGTTGTATCGAGGCTGGCGTCGCCCGGGCTTGCGCCGGCCGTTGGGCTTTGGCGTGGCCAGTGGCCTGGCGTTCTGGTTGCTGGCGACCTTCTCCCTGACTATTTACGAACAAGGCACGCGCCTGCCGGAAATCACCCTGCGCAATGCCGCCGGTGAAACCGTGCAACTGGCCGATTACCAGGGCGGCCCGTTGGTGATCAATCTCTGGGCCACCTGGTGTCCGCCGTGCCGCAGGGAAATGCCGGTACTGGAAAACGCCCAGCAACACCGCCCGGACCTGACGTTCCTGTTCGTCAATCAGGCTGAAAGCATGCAAAGTGTCAGTACGTTTCTGGAAACCCAAGGCCTGAGCCTCTCCAACGTGCTGTTCGACGGCAGTGGCCGATTGGGTCAGGCCGTCGGCTCCATGGCGTTGCCGACTACGCTGTTCTATAGCACCGAAGGTCGCCTGTTGGGCAGCCATCTGGGTGAGCTGTCGGAAGCGAGCCTGGCCCGCGCCCTGGAAAACTTCGACACCCCGAATCCTGCCGTACCGGCCACCTCTTCAAGGAAATTGCCATGCCCCGCCTCCGCCACCTGCTGACGTTGACCCTGGGCGCTGCCCTGCTGCATTTACCCTCAGTGCAGGCCGCCGAAGAATTGCCCGAAGCGATCAAGAAAATCGAAGCCAAGGGCGCGAAAATCGTCGGCCAATTCGACGCGCCCGATGGCCTGCGCGGTTATGCGGCGCAGTACCAGAACCGGGGCATGGCGTTGTACCTGACCCCGGATGGCAAGCACGTGCTGCTCGGCAATCTGTACGATGCCGACGGCAACGACCTGAGCAGCGCACCGTTGCAGAAGCTGGTTTATGCACCGATGGCCAAGGAAATCTGGGGCAAGATGGAAGCCAGCAACTGGATCGCCGACGGGAAGGACGATGCACCGCGGATCGTGTACCTGTTCAGCGATCCGAACTGCCCTTATTGCAACGTGTTCTGGGAGCAGGCGCGGCCATGGGTCAAGGCGGGCAAGGTGCAGCTGCGGCACATCATGGTCGGCATCATTCGCGAAGACAGTCCGGGGAAATCGGCTGCACTGCTGGCCGCCAAAGATCCGCAGAAAGCACTGGAAGACCATGAGAAGTCAGGCAAGAAGAGCTCGCTAAAAGCCCTGAAAGACGTGCCCCCGGCGATTCAAGCGAAACTGGCGGCGAACATGCAGTTGATGGAAGACCTGGAGCTGCAGGCCACCCCGGCGATTTTCTACATGGACGGCAAGGGCGAGCTGCAACAACAGCAAGGCGCGCCGTCGCCGGACAAGTTGGTGCAAATTCTCGGGCCACGCACCTGACATTCCCAACTTATAGCCAAGCCCCCCCTGCCCGCTGACCGCATACGCAGGGGGATATGTTCCCCTGAATCATCTGTGCGGCAACTTTAATATTCCGTAGCACTCCCGACGAGACATCAATAAAACAATCATTTACCTTTCTGAAAACGAAGGACCTCGACATACAGAAAGGACACTAAAACATGAACTTCCTCACCGACGAAATGCGTAACTTTGAGCGCAGCGCCGACATTACAGAGCTCAGCATATCGGCAACCATCCAGAACAAATCATTTGCGGGCACCGACGACAAAATCTATATAAGCATGGGTCACCATGAAAACAAGCAATTATTTTGCGACGCCCCTAGAGCGGGCCAGGCCATCACTGTCGACATAGATATTCCCCGCCTCTTCGGCAAGCAAAGCATTCATATCAGCGAACTGAATAATATTTCACTATATCAACTTCCAGTCGAGCATCCGATCGCCAGCGATGATTGGGAGCTGGAGTCACTGATACTGACCGCCAACCGTATTTTTACCAATACATCCTTTAAGAAAATCCACCAATGGCTCTCCAACCACTCCGTTAACTTACAGCAAATATGGGCCGGACAAATATCGTGGTCCGAGTGGGTCAACACCGACTACCGCCCCATAGATGTGAACACCCAGACCTACCCCGTTCGCTGGTTGCCGTGGATCGGCGACCTTCGGTCGTGGCGGACTTATGATCCATCAAAAATCGATGGTGTAGGCCAGCTGGTTGGAATGATTGACGGAAAACTGGTGGGCGAACGTTTGAAAAGTCGACAGACCGAAATCCTGAACGTCAACGGTTCCCATGACAGTTACACCTGGGTGTACACTCCCGAAGGTTCGATTATCTATAAGCTTTGGAAGCACGAAGCACGTAACGATTATATAAGACACAGCCAACTGGGCGGTGGTAGACCCGTTATATGTGCGGGTGAATTCAGACTGGATAATATTCAGGACCGCTCAGGCATTCGTGATGTCATCGGACTGGTAAATGACGCGTCCGGGCATTACATTCCGGATGGCGGTGCATGTTTAAAGTACGTAGAAGAAAAACTCCGAGGCCTGGGAATTAATACTGACCATACTGAATGGCGTTGGCACAACTCATTTCCGTAACGCTACATTCACCCAGCTCATTGTTTTATAAATAGTCCCAGCACACCTGAACCTTCGGTAACGCCTACCGAGTTACTCACACCGAAGGTTCGGGCCGCGCTCTAACAATCTTTTTATCAAGTGTCACACGAACTCCTGTCTGCCAGGAACACCAGCAAGGCCTTAGTAACAAACTGCGGATTCTCCAAATTGGAGATATGCCCCGCCTCTGGCACCAATACATACGGGCATCCGATCAACCCGGCCATCTCCCTCGTTTCCGATGGCGGCCGCGGTTTGTCTTGATCGCCGCACATCAGCAGCGTGGTATCAGGATCCAACTCGCCCAGTCGCGGCAACAAATCGTCCCGCCCAAACGTAATCCGCCCCATCGGCACGATGCTCTCGCGCAGACGCTCCGGCGGCAGCGCGGCCAGTTGGGCGCGGAAGTCCTGGTACAGCGCCGACTGCGGATCGATGCCCGGACGGAAGAAGATCGGCACGACGATGTCGAGCAGCTGCGGTGCGATCACGCCGGTATCTTCGATCTGTTTGAACAGCGAGAAGTAGTATTGGCGAGTCGGTTCCGGCTCGACGCCGACGTAGGTGTCCATCAGCACCAGACCATTGATCCGCTGCGACGCCGACAGCGCCAGACGCACGCCCCACATGCCGCCGACCGACAGACCGACCAGCGTGACACGGTCGATGTCCAGGTGATCGAGCAACGCCAGTGCCTGGCGCGCAATGTCATCCAGCGATTGCGTGCCGTGGGGTAGCGGCCCGGATTCACCATGGCCCCAGAGGTCCAGAGCAATCACCCGGTATTGCTGGGACAGGGCGGCAATCTGCGGCGCCCACATGGCCTGGTCCCACAGGTAACTGCCGGCCAGCAGAACGGCTGGGCCGGTGCCTTGATCAGTGTAGTGAAGGGGTTGTCCATCAACCGTAACGAAGGGCATTGACTGTCTCCTTTGTGAATTGCGATCCACCCAAAAAAGCACAGGCAGCCTGAGCCGGTCCGAAGCGACAGTCAACGCGCAAATCCGCGCAAATTTCGGTGACGCCATCGCAGCGGAACCATGTACTCCGGCATTTCAGTGCGCAGGCGCTACTTGATTAACCCAGCGTGTCGCAGTTCTCACTCTGCACCTCAAAGGGGCATTAGTTCTAATTCTCATTTGACAATAATTATCATTAAGAATAATTTGTTGCTCGACGTGTTGGACGGCTCAGCCCCCGCTTGCCGTCCCGCCAACCTATTTGGAGCAAGGTGATTTCCAATGACGGAACAAGTGTCCACAAGCAGGTGCGATTCACCGCTACTTCAAGTATTCGTCGACAATCGACTGATTCTGGTCAAGATTGCCGCCCGCATTACCGGCTGCCGATCGCGTGCTGAAGACGTGGTGCAGGATGCGTTCTTCCGACTGCAATCAGCGCCGCAGATCACGTCCTCGTTCAAGGCTCAGATGAGCTACCTGTTCCAGATCGTGCGCAACCTGGCAATCGATCACTACCGCAAACAGGCGCTGGAGCAGAAGTATTCAGGATCTGAGGAGGAAGGCCTGAACGTGGTGATTCAAGGTGCTTCACCGGAAACCTCGCACATCAACTTCTCGACGCTGGAACACATCGCCGACGCGCTGACCGAGCTGCCTAGCCGCACCCGCTACGCCTTCGAGATGTACCGCCTGCACGGCGTGCCGCAAAAAGACATCGCCAAGGAGCTTGGCGTCTCGCCGACGCTGGTGAACTTCATGATTCGCGATGCATTGGGGCACTGCCGCAAGGTGTCGGGGAGTCGTGTGGATACCTTTGCCCGTCGCTAAGACCTGTAATCTGCCTTCTACTTGAACTTGCAGCGCGGGCTCTCGAGTCAGGTGCAGCTGAATCAGCGGCTGCCCTTCAAGGCTGAGACACAGATCTCAGGTACCCGGAACCGGCACCACGGCGATCTTGTAGGGATCGAAAATCTTCAGCAGTTGGCCATTGTCCCGCAACCCTTGCAGCAATTTGCCGAAAGCCTCGCCAGTGATCGGTGCGGCCGGCCGGAGGATGGCGTAGTGGTGATAGATCTGGTCGATACGCTGGGACACCAGCAGCTGATCGGCGACTTTCTCGTTACGCAGCAGGTAATCGCTCAGATAGGAGCGCGTCACCAGGGCAACGTCGGCACGTCCACGCAGCACCATCAGCAGGTTGCTGTCGTGGGAATACGTCAACGTTGCATCGTAGTTTTGCGCGAGGAATTTTGGATCGGCATTGAAGTTGGCGAATTCATAGTGATAGCCGCTGAACAGCGCCAGGCGCTTGCCGGCGAGGTCGGCAAAATAATTCTGCTGGCGAACCGGCTGGCCATCGGGCTGGCGTTGCGCGACAAAAATCTCGGCGTCTTCCAGCCCCATGTCGACGGTGGTGTGCGGGATGTCCTTCCAGCCCCAGTCCGGGTTCTCGAAAATCGCCATGTCCACCCGGCCTTGCTTGAAGTCGCCGAAACGTCGGGGAATGGAAGTCGGCACCAACACAAACTGATAGTCGCTCTGCAAGGCATTGAGTGCCTCGACCAACTGCGGCAGCAAACCGGTGTCGGCACCGGATTCCGGGCGCACGGTATAAGGGGGAAAATGTGCGGCACCGACCCGAACCAGCTGTGCAGCCTGGGACGGAACCATGCATAACAGCGCAAGCGTCGCCAGCAAAAGCCGCGAAACCGTCCGAATTGGCGAAGACATCAAAACAACCCACTCCCCAAAAAAAACGCCTCAATGCATTCAAGCTAGGCGGTTTCGGCTACTTAGCCAGTTTTCTTCTGTTTCAAAACAAACTTACTGCTTTTCTTCCAGCACCAGAATCAATGCCTCATCGGCCAATTGATCGAGGCTCATGCTGCCGCCTGCGCGAAACCAGGTGGTGGTCCAGGACAACGCCCCGGTCAGAAAACGGCGGGTGATGAACACATCGCCGCGAATAAAACCGGCCTGCTTGGCTTCGCCCAGCACCTGAAGCCAGAGTTCTTCATAAATGTCGCGCAGCGCCAGCACTTGCGCCTGCCCGTCTGCGGACAGCGAGCGCCACTCATATACCAATACCGCCATGGCCTCGCCGCTGCCGCCCATGATCGACTGCAATTCACAACGAATCAGCGCCAGTACCCGCTCGCGCACACTGTCGGCTTCTGCCAGGGCTGCACGCATCAACGCAGTGTTATAGCGAATGGTTTCTTCCATCACCGCCCGCAGGATCTCGTCCTTGCTTTTGAAGTGATGGAAAATGCTGCCGGACTGAATCCCCACGGCGCCGGCCAGATCGCGCACGGTGGTACGTTCGTAACCTTTGTTGCGGAACAGGTGAGCCGCCACTTGCAGCAGTTTGCCGCGGGCGCTGTCCGGGTCGGTCAATTGGCCGCTGTCGACCAATTCGCGCATCACCCTCAGGGCTTTTTGCTCGTCCACCGTCGAATCAATCAAATACGCCGCACGCCGCTAAAACCGCGGGCTTGCGCGGGCAATTTAAGCTGGACGGCGCAACCAAGCAAGCGCTCGGGCCGAAGATATTTATACCGTTTACAAACCAAGCGCTTGCTTGGTAGTCTCGACGCACTTCTATCGCAGGTGACTATGGAGTTGACTGTGCCCAAGACAATCCGCATCGGTTGCGCCAGTGCCTTCTGGGGCGACACCTCGACCGCCGCCGCGCAACTGGTGGAAGGTGGGCGCCTGGATTATCTGGTGTTCGATTATCTGGCCGAAATTACGATGTCGATCATGGCCGGTGCGCGGATGAAAGATCCCCAGGCCGGTTACGCCAGCGACTTCATCGAAGTCCTGAGCCCGCTGCTGGGTCAACTGGCCGAACAGAAAATCCGTGTCATCAGCAACGCCGGCGGGGTCAATCCGCAAGCCTGCGCCGCCGCTTTGCAAGCGGCTTGCGACCAGGCCGGAGTGACGCTGAAAATCGCCGTGTTGCTGGGCGATGACCTGCAGCCGCAGTTCAAACAGCTGAGCAGCAGCGGTATCCATGAAATGTTCAGCGGCGCGCCCCTGCCGCCGATGTGTGTCTCGACCAACGCCTACCTCGGCGCACCGGGCATCGTCGAGGCCCTGCGTCTGGGCGCCGACATCGTCATCACCGGCCGCGTGGTCGACAGCGCCGTGGTCAGCGCCGCGCTGGTGCATGAATTCGGCTGGTCCTGGCACGACTACGACAAACTCGCCCAGGCGGCATTGGCCGGGCACCTCATCGAATGTGGCGCCCAGTGCACCGGCGGCAACTTCACCGATTGGCGCGAGGTGCCCGACTACGAACACATCGGCTTTCCCATCGTTGAAGTCAGCGCCGACAGCCAGTTCATCGTCAGTAAACCCGACGGCTCCGGCGGCCTGGTCACTCCCCTGACGGTCGGCGAGCAAATGCTGTATGAAATCGGCAACCCGCAGGCGTATCTGCTACCGGACGTGGTCTGCGATTTCACTGAAGTCAAACTCGTGCAACAAGGCAAAAACGCGGTTCAGGTACACGGCGCAAAAGGCCTGCCGCCGACCGATCAGTACAAAGTCAGCGCGACGTACCCGGACGGTTTCCGCTGCACCGCCAGTTGCCTGATCGCCGGGATCGATGCGGTCGACAAGGCGCGTCGAGTCAGCGAAGCCATCATCAACAAGACCTCGGAAATCTTCAGTCAGCGCGGTTGGCCACCCTACAGCGAAGTGAACATCGAATTGCTTGGCAGCGAGGCCACTTACGGGCCCCACGGTCAGCGTCAGGACAGCCGCGAAGTGGTGATCAAACTCGCGGTGCGCCATCCGGGCAAACAGGCGTTGATTGTGTTTTCCCGGGAGATCGCCCAGGCCGCCACAGGCATGGCACCGGGGTTGACCGGGATTGTCGGTGGACGGCCGACGGTGTATCCGCTGATCCGGCTGTTCTCCTTCCTTATCGACAAAACCGCCTGCACGCTGGAAATTGATCTCAAGAGCCAGCGCCACCCCTGTGCCTTGCCCGCCGTTGATGTAATCGACACCGCCGACCTGCCCGTGGCATGCGCGCCACCGAAACCCTCGGGCCGAGCCGATGCCAGCGTGGCCCTGGTCAAACTCGCCGTGGCGCGCTCCGGTGACAAGGGCAACCACAGCAACATCGGCGTCATGGCCCGCGAGCCGGAGTACCTGCCGTGGATTGCCGAAGCCTTGACGCCGGCAGTGATCGTCGACTGGATGAGTCATGTCCTCGATCCGATCCACGGACGCGTCGAACGCTGGTACCTGCCGGGCACCCACAGCCTTAATTTTCTGCTGGAAAACGCCCTGGGAGGCGGTGGCGTGGCCAGCCTGCGGATCGACCCGCAAGGCAAAGCCTTCGCCCAGCAACTGCTGGAAATCCAGATACCGGTGCCGCAGCGCATCGCCGACCGGGTCAACTAGAGGACTGTCGCCATGGCTTACGATTCGATTTTCAAAGCCGACTTGTTTGCAGGCCAAAACATCATCGTCACCGGTGGCGGCAGCGGCATCGGCCGTTGCACCGCTCACGAACTGGCGGCCCTCGGCGCCCATGTGCTGCTGCTCGGGCGCAAGGCTGACAAGCTGAAAAACGTCGCGGCCGAGATTACCGAAGATGGCGGCAAGGCTGACTGGATGGTCTGCGACATTCGTGAGGAAGAAACGGTCAAGCATGTGGTCAGCGAATTGATCCGCAAGCACGGACCGATTCACGGCCTGGTCAACAATGCTGGCGGGCAGTACCCGTCGCCGCTGGCGTCGATCAATCAGAAAGGCTTCGATACGGTGTTGCGTACCAACCTGATGGGCGGCTTCCTGATGGCCCGGGAAGTGTTCAACCAATCCATGAGCAAACACGGCGGTGCCATCGTCAACATGCTCGCCGACATGTGGGGCGGCATGCCCGGCATGGGCCACTCGGGCGCGGCCCGTGCAGGCATGGACAACCTCACCAAGACCGCCGCGTTCGAATGGGGTTATGCCGGGGTGCGGGTCAACGCCGTGGCGCCGGGCTGGATCGCGTCCAGCGGCATGGACACCTACGAAGGCGCGTTCAAAGCGGTGATCCCGACCTTGCGCGAACACGTGCCGCTGAAACGCATCGGCACCGAATCGGAAGTCAGCGCGGCGATCGTTTTCCTGCTCAGCCCGGCCGCGGCATTTGTCAGTGGCAGCACCTTGCGCATCGACGGCGCCGCCAGCCTCGGCGGGCGTGCCTGGCCGATACACAAGGCGCAGATCAGCGAGTCGTATAACGGTTTTCACCGTGCCTACCTGCCTGACGTGCTCAAGGACAAGGAATAAGTCATGCCGGTGATTCAGTCGCAAGTGGACCCATTCAGCGAACAGTTCGCCCGCAATCGCGCGGCGATGCTGGTCGGCATCGAGCATGTCCGCCAGCTCGAACAGAACCTGCTGAACAAAGCGGCCGAGGCCAAACCCAGGTTCGACAAGCGCGGCCAATTGTTGCCCCGTGAACGCCTCAATCTGCTGCTCGACCCTGGCGCACCGTTTCTCGAACTGGCGAGCCTGGCGGGCTACAAGTTGCACGATGACAAGGACGGCAGCTCGGCAGGCGGCGGGTTGATCGCCGGGATCGGCTACGTGTCCGGCGTGCGCGTACTAGTAGTGGCAAACAATAGTGCGATCAAGGGCGGGACCATTTCCCCCAGCGGTTTGAAAAAATCCCTGCGCCTGCAACAGATCGCCATGGAGAACAAACTGCCGGTCATTACCCTGGCCGAAAGCGGTGGCGCCAACCTCAATTATGCGGCGGAGATTTTCGTCGAAGGCGCCCGCAGCTTTGCCAATCAGGCGCGGATGTCGGCCATGGGCCTGCCGCAAATCACCGTGGTCCATGGCTCGGCCACGGCGGGCGGCGCCTATCAGCCAGGGTTGTCGGATTACGTCGTGGTGGTGCGTGGCAAGGCGAAGCTGTTTCTGGCCGGCCCGCCGTTGCTCAAGGCTGCCACCGGCGAAGTCGCCACCGATGAAGCATTGGGCGGCGCCGAGATGCATGCGCAGATCGCCGGCACCGCTGAATACCTGGCCGAGAACGATGCCGACGGCGTGCGCCTGGTGCGCGAGATTGTCGGCCTGCTGCGGTGGAACGATCAGCTGCAATGGCTACCCGAACGTCACTGGGAAGAACCGCTCTACCCCATCGATGAGTTGCTCGGGCTGATTCCCGACGATGCGAAAAAACCTTACGACGTGCGCGAAATCATCGCGCGGATAGCCGACGGCTCGAACTTTCTCGAATTCAAGGGCGAGTTCGATCAGCAAACCGTCTGCGGCCATTTGCAGATTCAAGGCCGCGCCTGCGGGTTCATTGGCAACAATGGGCCGATCACGCCCAAGGGTGCGAGCAAGGCGGCGCAGTTCATTCAGCTCTGTGATCAGAGCAAGACGCCGTTGCTGTTCTTCCACAACACCACCGGGTTCATGGTCGGCACCGAGTCGGAGCAGCAGGGCGTGATCAAACACGGCGCGAAAATGATTCAAGCGGTGGCCAATGCCCGGGTGCCTAAACTGACTATCGTCGTCGGTGGCTCCTATGGCGCCGGTAACTACGCGATGTGCGGCCGCGGCCTCGACCCGCGCTTCATCTTCGCCTGGCCCAACAGCCGCACGGCGGTGATGGGCGGCGCCCAGGCCGGCAAAGTGCTGCGGATCGTCACCGAGGCCAAACAGGCCAAGGACGGCCTGGTACCCGACCCGAAAATGCTCGACATGCTGGAACAGGTCACCGCGCAGAAACTCGACAGCCAGTCCACCGCGCTGTATGGCAGCGCCAGCTTGTGGGACGACGGGTTGATCGATCCTCGCGATACCCGGACCTTGCTCGGGTACTTGCTGGATATCTGTCATGAGGCTGAAGTGCGGCCATTGCAATCCAACAGCTTCGGCGTCGCTAGATTTTGATCGTTCCCATGCTCTGCGTGGGAATGCAGCCAGGGACGCTCCGCGTCCCAAGAGCGGACGCAGCGCGTCCATAGAGGCGTTACCACGCAGAGCGTGGGAACGATCGGGTTCGTCAGGAGAACAATAAGAATGATCTTCACCCAGGAACACGAAGCACTGCGCCGCACTGTCCGCCAATTCGTCGATCACGAGATCAATCCTCACGTCGATGAATGGGAAAAGGCCGGACGCTTTCCGATCCACGAGCTCTTCCGCAAGGCCGGCGAGCTCGGCCTGCTGGGGATTTCCAAACCGGAAAAGTTTGGCGGCATGGGGCTCGACTACAGCTATTCGATCGTCGCGGCTGAAGAGTTCGGCACCATCCATTGCGGCGGCATTCCGATGTCCATTGGCGTGCAGACCGACATGTGCACGCCGGCGCTGGCGCGTTTCGGCTCCGATGAACTGCGTGAAGAATTCCTGCGACCGGCGATCACTGGCGAGCAGGTCGGTTGCATCGGTGTTTCCGAAGTCGGCGCCGGTTCCGATGTGGCCGGTTTGAAAACCACCGCCCGCAAGGACGGCGACGACTACGTGATCAACGGCAGCAAGATGTGGATCACCAACTCGCCGAGCGCGGATTTCATCTGCCTGCTGGCCAACACTTCAGACGACAAACCGCACATCAACAAGTCGCTGATCATGGTGCCGATGAACACCCCCGGCATCAGCCTCAGTTCGCACCTGGACAAGCTCGGCATGCGCAGTTCGGAAACCGCCCAGGTGTTTTTCGACAACGTGCGCGTACCGCAACGCAACCGCATCGGCCACGAAGGCGCGGGGTTCATGATGCAAATGCTGCAGTTCCAGGAGGAGCGGCTGTTCGGCGCGGCGAACATGATCAAGGGCCTGGAGTACTGCGTCGACAGCACCATCGAGTACTGCAAGGAACGTAAAACCTTCGGCAATGCGCTGATCGACAATCAGGTCATCCACTTTCGCCTGGCCGAACTGCAAACCGAAATCGAATGCCTGCGGGCATTGGTCTATCAGGCCACCGAGCAATACATCAAAGGCCAGGACGTCACCCGCCTGGCGTCGATGGCCAAACTCAAGGCCGGGCGCCTGGGCCGGGAAGTCAGCGACAGCTGCCTGCAATATTGGGGCGGCATGGGCTTCATGTGGGACAACCCGGTGGCCCGCGCGTACCGTGACGTGCGGCTGGTGTCGATCGGCGGCGGTGCCGACGAAATCATGCTGGGGATCATCTGCAAACTCATGGGCATCCTGCCGGGGAAAAACAAATGAGCGCCCTGCCGGTTTGCCAGACCTTGTTGCTGGAATCGCACAACGGCGTCCTGCACATCACCCTCAACCGCCCGGAAAGCCGCAATGCCATGAGCCTGTTGATGGTCGCGGAACTGCGTGCGGTGCTGTTGGCCGTGCGCGATGACCGTGGGATTCGTGCCTTGGTGATCGGTGGTGCCGGCGGGCATTTTTGCGCCGGTGGCGACATCAAGGACATGGCCAACGCACGCGCTCAAGGCCCGAGCGCCTATCGCGACTTGAATCGCGCATTCGGTGCGCTGCTGCAAGAGGTACAACACGCACCACAAGTGGTGATCACGGTGCTGCAAGGCGCGGTGCTCGGCGGTGGTTTGGGGCTGGCCTGCGTCAGCGATGTCGCCTTGGCCGATCACCAGGCGCAATTCGGTCTGCCGGAAACCAGCCTCGGCCTTCTGCCTGCGCAGATCGCACCGTTCGTGGTGCAGCGAATCGGCCTGACCCAGACACGTCGACTGGCGCTGACCGCGGCACGTTTCGATGGCACACACGCACGGCGCATGGGGCTGGTGCATTTTGTCGAGCATGACGCGCAAGCGTTGGCCGAGCGTCTCGATGAAATTCTGGCCCATGTGTTGTGCTGCGCGCCGGAGGCGAATGCGACGACCAAAAAGCTGTTGCTGGCGAGTGCCGGACAGCCCTCGAATGCGTTGCTGGATGAAGCGGCCGACTGGTTCAGCGAGGCGGTGACCGGGGCTGAAGGTATTGAGGGGACCATGGCTTTCGTGCAAAAGCGTAAACCGGGCTGGGCGCCTTAAAAGCATCGTCGGAACGCCGCCCGGAGCAGGTTCACTCCCACAGGGGAATGCATTTCAAATGTGGGAGCGAGCCTGCTCGCGATGAGGCCATCACATCCACCGCAAAACCGTGGGAATAAAACATGCCCGGACTCAGAAAAATCCTGATCGCCAACCGCGGTGAAATAGCCTGCCGCATCCAGCGCACCGCCCAGGCCCTGGGCTATCGCACGGTCGCAGTGTTCAGCGATGCCGACGCCAATGCGCTGCATGTGCAGCTGGCCGACGAAGCCGTAAACATCGGCCCGGCACCGGTGCAGCAGTCCTATCTGAATATCCCGGCCATTCTCGACGCCGCCCGGCGCACCGGCGCTGACGCGATCCATCCGGGCTATGGCTTCCTCTCGGAAAACGCCGGGTTCGCCCGCGCTTGTCAGGATGCCGGCATCACCTTCATCGGCCCCAGTCCCGATGCCATCGAACTGATGGGCAGCAAACGCCTGTCAAAACTCGCCATGCTCGATGCCGGTGTGCCGTGTATCAAGGGTTATCAGGGCGAAGAACAGGACGACGCCACCCTGAGCCGCGAAGCCGCACGCATCGGCTATCCGCTGATGATCAAGGCCAGTGCCGGCGGTGGCGGGCGTGGCATGCGCCTGGTGCGCGAGGCCAAAGATTTGCTCGAACAGCTGCGCACCGCTCGCTCCGAAGCGCTGCATGGGTTTGGCAGTCCTCGAGCAAGCGCTGATCGACCCGCGTCATGTCGAAGTTCAACTGTTCGGCGACCAGCACGGCAACCTGGTCTACCTTGGCGAGCGCGACTGCTCGATCCAGCGTCGCCATCAAAAAGTCATCGAAGAAGCGCCCTGCCCGGTGATGACCGCCGAGTTGCGTCAGGCCATGGGTGAAGCGGCGCTAAAAGCAGGTCGCGCAGTGAATTACATTGGCGCTGGCACCGTCGAATTTCTGCTGGATGCGCGCGGGCAGTTTTACTTTCTGGAGATGAACACCCGTCTCCAGGTGGAGCACCCAGTGACCGAATTGATCACCGGCCTCGATCTGGTGGCCTGGCAGTTGCACGTCGCCGAAGGGCTGCCGTTGCCGTTGCGCCAGGAGCAGGTCCAGCTCAGCGGCCATGCCATGGAAGTCCGCTTGTACGCCGAAGATCCGGCGCACGGTTTTCTGCCACAGACCGGTCGCATCACCGCCTGGGAGCCTGCGTTGCAGAGCGGCGTGCGAATCGATCATGGCTTGGTCGAAGGCCAGACCATCAGCCCGTTTTATGACCCGATGCTGGGCAAGATCATCAGCCACGGCGCCACCCGCGAAGAAGCCCGGCGCAAACTGCTGCGGGCAGTGCAGGACAGCGTGCTGCTCGGCGTGCAGAGCAATCAGCGTTTGCTCGCCAGCCTGCTCGAACATCCGCAGTTCATCAGTGGTGAGTTCAGTACCGGCTTCATCCCGACTCACTTTGCCGAGCATCCTTGCCTGCATGCGCATGTGCCGAGCGCCGAAGAACTGGCCATCGCTGCGGCATTGGGCGCAGGTTCATCACGCGCCACTGGCCGGTTGGCGCAACAACGCCAGCGTGCCGCTGCACTATCGAATCGGCCTTGAGGATCAGGATTGGCCTGTGGAGTTGAACGCTGTATCGGGTGAGCCGTATCGGATTCAAGTCGCAACAGTGCCCTTTGAATTGAAGATCATCCAGTGCGACGGATGCTGGGCCAGCCTGGACATCAACGGTGTCCGCCGACGCCATGCCTACCGTCTTGAGGCCGGGCAACTCTGGCTGTTCACCCGTCCCGGCAGTGTGCGGCTGATGGACCGCACGCAAGCCTTGGTCAGCAGCCAGGCCAGCGTCAGCTCCGGCACCCTCAAGGCTCCGATGGACGGGGCGATCGTCGACGTGCTGGTGACCGAGGGCAGCCCTGTCAGTAAAGGCCAGTTATTGGTGGTGCTGGAGGCCATGAAAATGGAGCATCCGCTTAAGTCAGGCATCGACGGCGTGCTCAAACGCTTGCAGGTCAGGGTCGGTGACCAGGTGAAAAATCGTCAGATTTTGTTGGAGGTCGAATAAGCCGCTAGGCGGATCCGCCGGGTTTGGCTACGCTCAAGCCCTATCAGGACGCGGATACCAGGAACCCTGCGATGCCTCACTGGCTGGTCATTGATCTGGAAGCCACCACCGATGAGGGTGGTTGGCCAGTAACAGAAATGGAAATCATCGAAATCGGCGCCACCCTGGTGGACCGAAAAGGTCGAGAACTGGATAGCTTTCAGCGCTTCGTACGCCCGACGCGTCGGCCTTTGCTGACGCCGTTTTGCCGGCAACTGACCCACATCACCCAGGCCAACATCGACGCCGCGCAGTCTCTGAGCGAGGTCTGGGCGTCGTTCGAACACTGGCTCGGCCAGCATCACTCGCGCCTCGAAGGCTGGGCCAGTTGGGGCGATTACGATCGCAAACAGCTGGTCCAGGAGTGGGAGCGCCTGCAACTCGACAGCGCCCTGAGCCGGGTTCCGCACATGAACCTCAAACAGCGCTTTGCCAAGTCTCGACGTCTGGAACGCCCGTTAGGGCTCAACGGCGCGCTGCAGCTGGCGGGCATGCAGTTCAGTGGCCAACAACATCGGGCGCTGGAAGATGCGCGCAATACCGCACGATTATTACCATTGGTTCTTCCGTCTTAGAGAGGTGACGCCGGCATGGGCCTTGTGCATACTGGCCGGCCCTTTTCAGCCCTTTTCGAGGAATCGCCCATGTTTAAAGTCAACGAGTACTTCGACGGCACCGTCAAGTCGATCGCGAAGGTCCTGCGACCATCGGCGTCATGGCACCGGGCGAATACGAATTCGGCACCAGCCAGCGTGAAATCATGCACGTGGTGTCCGGCGCCCTGACCGTCAAACTGCCGGACAGCAGCGACTGGGAAACCTTCTCCGCCGGCAGCCAGTTCAACGTCCCCGCCAACAGCAAGTTCCAGCTGAAAGTGGCCGTCGACACCGCTTACCTGTGCGAATACCGCGGCTAAAACCCTGGGTTTCACAGCGAAAAAAAATGCCCGCGTCCTTGGATGCGGGCACTTTTTTTTTCAAAGGCCGTTATTCAGATGGTCTTATTCAAGGATCGTCACCGGCATACCGACTTCAAGTTGGCCATTGCTGTCGTTGACCAGGTTCTGTCCGAACATCGCGCCGTCGGCTTCGCTACGGTATTTCTGCAATGTAGCCAGAGGTTCACGATCTTCGCTGCGCTCACCGGTTTGCGGGTCGATGGTGGTCAGAATGCAGCGTGAACACGACTTGACCACGCGGAACTCGACATCGCCGATGCGGATACGCTTCCAGCCATCTTCGGCATACGCCTCGCTGCCCTCGATCACCAGGTTGGGCCGAAAGCGCAGCATTTCCAGCGGGCGGCCGACTTTTTGCGACAAGTCATCCAGTGAGGCCTGTCCGATCAGCAACAGCGGAAAGCCATCGGCGAAGGCCACCTGATCATCGTCCTTGCCGTAGCCGGCCTGGGTGGTCCGTGCGCGATCAAGAGGGACTTGTACCAGGCGAGTCGGTTTGCCAATGAACTCACTGACCCAGGCACCCGCCTCGTCACCGGCATCCGGCACACGCAACGTATCGCGCCAAATGGTCACGCCACGCAGTTCAGCGTGGCTGGCAGGCAGGGCGACATTGATCGGTAAGCGGCCCGGCGCACTGAGGGTCAAGCCACCGTCGGCATTCCACAACGCCGACAGTTGACTCATCTGCGCCACGGCACGCTGGGTCAGAAAGCGCCCGCTGGCCTCGTCCACCAGCATCCAGCGTCGATCACCGTCCAGGCCCAGCTTGTCGAGGCTGACCTGCTGCAGGATCTCGCCCTTGCCGGATTTCAACGGATAACGATACAGCGCGCTCAGACGCAACATGGCCAGCTCCCTGGTGGATAAAAACGCCACCCTATACGAGCTTGATCACCGAATCAAAGGCCAAAACTGTGGGAGTGTGTTGGGTCAGGCAGGCACTTCGTCGAGCATCAGACGCTGGCGCACCACATCGACGAGTTTGTCCGGCTGGAATTTGGAGAGGAAGTTGTCGCAGCCAACCTTCTTCACCATCGAGTCGTTGAAGCTGCCGGACAACGAGGTATGCAGGACCACATAAAGGCCACGCAAGCGCGGGTCGTTGCGGATTTCCGTGGTCAGGCGATAGCCGTCCATTTCCGGCATTTCCGCGTCGGTAAAAATCATCAGCAGTTTGTCGGTCATGTTCACACCGGTATCGGCCCAGGCCTTGAGCATGTTCAGCGCCTTCAAGCCGTCGCTGGCGATGTGCATCTTCACGCCCAGTTGACCCAGGGTGTCGCGCAATTGCGACAGCGCCACGTTCGAGTCGTCCACCAGCAGCACTTCACGGCCACGGGCACGTTCCAGAACCGGATCGTCGAGTTTTTCGCGCGAGACCTTGGCGTTGTACGGGACGATTTCCGCGAGAACTTTTTCGACGTCGATGATTTCCACCAACTGGTCGTCGACCTTGCTGATAGCCGTCAAATAATGCTGGCGACCGGCGCTGGCCGGCGGCGGCAGAATGGCTTCCCAGTTCATGTTGACGATACGGTCCACGCCACCAACCAGGAACGCCTGCACCGAACGGTTGTACTCGGTGACGATGATCGTACTGGTCGGGCCTGGCACCAACGGGCGCATGCCGATGGCCTGGGACAGGTCGATCACTGGCAAGGTCTGGCCACGCAAATTCACCACGCCGCAAACAAACGGATGACGCTGGGGCATCAGGGTCAGCTTCGGCAGTTGCAGCACTTCCTGCACTTTGAACACGTTGATCGCGAACAATTGACGTCCGGCCAGCCGGAACATGAGAATTTCCAGGCGATTCTCACCCACCAGTTGCGTGCGTTGGTCTACCGTGTCGAGAATGCCGGCCATCAATGACTCCTGGGCTTGTTCTGATGAATTCACTAAAGGGGGTTATCGGCTGTTTTTGCCGGACCTTGACCCCCGTGTAAAATGCCACGAACAAACATTGATGTCACATTAACATCATGCTTTACTGGCCAGGCGATTCATCTGCCCCATTGCCTGCCGCGAGACCTCGTTTCGTTCGGTTGGTTCCCCTGTGTAAGGGATTCCCCTAGTAACAATCAGGCCCAACCTGATATTCGCAATATCCAATAGCCATTAATGTGACGCCATTCTCATTGCATGATGTGTGCGATCGCAGGTAAGTGGCCATCCACCCTATCGAGTTCCCCAGCCTGCAGCCAGACAGGCCGGCGCGCGATCTCACGACGGCATGGCAATGCGGGGACCATGATCGTCCCCGTCGACACACACGACACTCCCGCATTTGACATGACGTTGTGGAGATAGACATGCCGAACGATCGTAACGAATGGGCTAACCGGCTCCCTGAATTTCTCGTCGAAGCAGAAACACTGCTGGTTAAAACCGAGGAGTGCCTGAGCCATTTGCAGCTGATCAGCAATGACAAGGACGCCATCGACTGCATGCTGAGCACCCTGCTCAAACTGGCCAACAAAGCCGATGCTCTTGCCTTGGCAGCCGTTTCGGAATTTTCGTTGCACATTCATGGTTTGCTCAGCCATGCGCAGAATCACATGGATTTACACGACCAGGCCCTGAGTGCGCTGAAAGACTGCCTGACGTTGATCGCCTGGCAACTCGAGCTTATCGATCAGAAGACCGGCCAACTCAGCCTGGATGACAGCGAACAGACCTCCCTGATCGAAGCCTTCGCCTTTCAGGTCGGACACAGCCAGTTTCACCCCCCCGCTCATTCCAAACCGCTCACACTCGTTTCCTTTGCAGGTCGGCAAGCCTGAATTATCGGGCTTCTATGCCGTGCTGAAATTTTATTGCCGTGAAGCCCCTTTAGCGGGCTCATGTCGCATTTGAATATTTCATACCTGCTTACGACAACTCGAAACCAAATAAACCACTCTTTCAGCCAACTTTTTCCATTATGGAACTGCTGTCCATAGAGTGCTTGTTTCCTGACTCGACTGACATATAGACCAAACGCGACCAACGGTATCTTAGGTGGTAGTATGCCGCCCATTAGTTGACGTCAATTAATGGCAGATTGACTCCAGACAGAGACCGTTATCCTCGATGCCCCGGTCTTCCCGCAGCGAACATCTATTGGCTCCATCCGCTATGTACGCCAGCCTCAAGTCAATCATACGAAGGCTACCCTCCTCAAAGTACGCGCACCTGGTCATGCTTGTGTTGTGTACCTGCTCGGCGCTTGGCAGCGCGCTGGTTTATAGCCTGTCCACTCGCCTGCCGCTGAGTCTGCTTGCCCTCAATATCGCCGCGTTGGCCTGCGTCTGGGTGCGGCATTGTTTTTCGCGCAAGTCGATAAAATTTCAACCCCAGGAATTGGCTGACCGGCTGTTGGAGGTTCAGGAAAACGAACGTCACCGGCTCAGTCGGGAGCTGCATGACGACATCGGCCAATTGCTGACCGCGGCAAAACTTCAAAGCGACTGGCTCAAACGCCGAATGCCCGAAGAACTCCAGGGCCAGTGTTCGGTACTCTGCGACACGCTGGAAGAGACCCTGGCCAAGGTAAGAGACGTGTCGGCCATTCTCAATCCAAGGCAGCTGACCAGCCTCGGCCTGGAAGCCAGTCTGCGCGCGCATTTACTCAAGACACTGGCCAACACACCGGTGCACTGGAGCCTGGAATGCCATCAGCGCCTGTCCGGTATACCGGAGGAAATGAGCCTGGCCGCCTTTCGTATCACCCAGGAAGCGGTGACCAATATATTGCGCCATGCCAAAGCGAAAAATCTGTTGGTCCGCCTGCAACGTCTGCCGCAGGGCCTGACGCTATTGATCAGCGACGATGGCCAGGGTTTCGCGCCAGCGACCGATCCAGGCCGAGAAGGGCAACGCGGCATGGCAGGGATGTCGGAGCGGATCAATCAGTTGGGCGGCACACTGAGCATTTGCAGCGAGCCGGGCAAAGGCACTCAAATCGAAGCCCTCTTCCCCTGGGCGCCCCGTGCGCTCGAACGGGCCAGTACGAATAAGGTTATGCGTTGACTTGTAACTTACTTCTGGTGGATGACCACTCACTTATCAGGGCAGGCGTGCGCGCCCTGGTGCTGGATATTCCCGGTTACGCGGTAATCGGTGAAGCCAATGACGGTTCGCAGTTGCTCGAGTTGGTCGAGCAGTTGTCCCCCGACATCATCCTGCTGGATATTTCCATGAAGGAAACCAGTGGCCTTGACGCATTGCAGCGACTCAAGCGCGTACGCCCGCAGAGCAAGGTGCTGATCCTGTCGATGCACACCGATCCCGCACTCATCATGCAGGCATTGGAAACAGGTGCGCATGGCTACTTGCTCAAGGACACCACGGCCACCGAGCTCGAACATGCCCTGGATGCCTTGCGTAACAATGAGCGCTACCTGAGCCCGGCCATCGCCCACACCGTCATCAGCCAGGCGCTGACCCGAACTCAGAAACACCAGCCGGAACCTGATTCGCACAACCTGACAGCGCGTCAGCTGGAAATCCTCCGGCTGATCGTTCGCGGAAAATCTACCCGGGAAATCGCCAATGGCTTGGGCCTCAGCATCAAGACCGTTGAAACCCACCGCTCGCAACTCATGAAGCGCTTGCAGATCTACGATGTAGCAGGCCTGGTACTGTTCGCCGTGCGCGAGCAGATCATCAGCCTGGATGATTGATCAATGGCGATGCCCCCAGCAGCGGCGAGTTTTCAGGTAAATGCACGCGCAGTGCCGCCGGACGTGTCGAGAAACGCAAGTTGTCACCTTCCAGAGGTTCGCCGTCGAGGTTGATACAGAGGCCTTCCGAGACCTTGATTTCGACCCATGGCAAGCGGACTCGCACAAACATGTTGTCGATGCCGAAGCCATCCGCCAGCAGGGTTTTCAAGGTGCCGACGATTTCCTGCGGCGCAGGCAGAATACTGATGTCCAGCAGACCGTCGTCAGCCAGCGCTTCTGGACACAGCACGTGTCCACCGCCAGCCTGCCGGCCATTGCCGATGCCCAATGCCAACAGCTCGCCGCTCCAGTGGAAATCAGGCCCCTGCAACTCGCCATAGGCTGCGTGCAACTCACTGAACCGCGATAAACCGGTGAATAGGTAAGCCGCGCCGCCGAGGATTTTTTTCAAGTCCTCCGAGGTGTTTGCCGTGACCTGGCTGCCAAAACCGCCCGTGGCCATATTCAGGAACACCTGCCCGCCGACCTCCCCCAGATCAATGGCGCTCGGTGCAATGTCGAGAAGTTCCAGCGCCTGCTCGGGCTCCAGAGGCACGCCGGCGGCACGCGCAAAATCATTGGCGGTCCCCAACGGCATCAGTACCAGGCTGGCCTGTGTCGAATGCGCTGCCATGGCTTCGGCAATATCGCGCAAGGTACCGTCACCGCCACCGGCGATGATCTGTGTGTAGCCTGCCGCCAGTGCTTCATCTACCAGCCGCTGTGCGTCGCCCGCTTCCCAGGTCACTCGAACAGCCAGTTCCCAACCCTGTTTTCGCTTGTCCGCAACGGCAGAGCGAACCGCCTCGTTGAGCGCTTGCTTGCCATGCAGAATCAACAGCGCCTTGCGTTCGCCCATTAGTTGTCACTCCCATGATTGAATTCCGTATTGGAAATGTTGACCTCATCTAGCCCCATAAAAGTCGCAAGAATTTGAATTTTTTGAAGTCGAGCCGTATGGCGTCCTACAAGGCGGGATTTTTTCTTACAACATGTGAGGAATCGGCTCAATTGACCGAGCAATGCGTTTGGTACACCTTGGCACCAGCAGTTATCAAACATCAGCAGAAACTACACAGGGACGTGCCATGCAAAGCCAAGAGATCAGGTCACCGGTCACTCCGGTTGCATCCTTCGCAGAAAAACGCGCCAATCATCAAGCTGAATTCAAAACCAGCGCAAAGCCCAGTGGAGAGGCTGCCATGGAATCTCGCGTCGTTGAACTGGAGACACACCTCAAATACATCCGACGAGACATCGATGAAGTCCGCAGTGACGTCAAATCCATAAAACACAGGCTTGCCTATTCGGCTATCGGAACAGCCGTCGTCATCGGCGTTCTGGCCTGGATCGCCAATAGCCGTTTCGACCAGCTCGTGACACTCCTGGCTCACCAAGGGTAAGCCATGAACGCGAAACCCGGTTCGATCAACCGGGGTTGCGCGGTAAGACAGCGGCGGGAGTCAGCTCAAGACTTCGCTCAACGGGATGAAGCCCACGTAGTCACCTTCGCTCAGCGTGCGATCCTCCAGCACCTCAACCAGACCATCAGCCCAGGCAGCGCTACGCAGTACACCAGAACTCTGATTCCTGTAGATAATTGCCCGGCCATTCTCCAGACGCCCGCGCAAGTACTCGCGTCGAGTGCCTGCTTTTGGCCATGCAAACCCTGCAGGCACCTGAAACTTAAGGGGCTCAACCTCTTTTACACCCTGGCGGCGCAAGAGATAGGGCCTTGCCAACAAAGCAAAGGTCACCAGCGTTGAAGCCGGATTGCCAGGCAACCCAATCACCGGCACGCCGCGAAAATGCCCGAATGTCAGCGGTTTGCCGGGTTTGATGGCAAGTTTCCACAACGTCAACTCGCCCTCTTCACGCAAGGCAATGCCCAGAAAATCCGCCTCGCCCACCGAGACACCACCGGTGGAAAGGATCAGATCGACATCTTTCAATTCACCAAGACAAGTGCGTGTAGTCGCTAAATCATCCGGGAGAATTCCGGCGTCGATCACTTCACAGCCCTGACGCTGCAACCAACTGCACAGCAACACTCGATTGCTGTTGTAAATCTGTCCCGGTCCCAGCGCCTGACCCGGTTCAATCAGTTCGTCCCCGGTGGACAGAACAGCAACGCGAACCTTGCGAATCACGTCAAGCTCTGCACATCCCAGCGATGCAACCAACCCCTGCTCGATCGGCCCGAGGCGCGTGCCGGTTGGCAGAATCAATTCACCAACAGTAGCTTCCTGGCCTTGGGGACGAATGTTTTGTCCTGGGGCCATGGTTTGGGTGAAACGCACTCGCTCATCCACCAGAATCTCGGTGTTTTCCTGCATCTCGACGCAATCTGCACCAGCGGGCACTGGCGCACCGGTGAAGATTCGTGCACAGGTGCCAGGCTTCAAGGGCTGCGGAGCCTGACCGGCAAAAATCTTCTGGCTGACTACCAGGGGTTCTCCAGTCCAGTCGGCCACGCGCAAGGCATAACCGTCCATGGCACTGTTGGGCCAAGGTGGCAGATCCAGCGTCGAGACCAGGTCATCAGCCAGCACCCGACCCTGAACCTGCACCAATGGCAAGCGTTCACGCTCACGAATCGGTGAGGCTTCCGCCATTGCCAGCAAGCGTGCCAATGCCACCTCGACAGCCATCAGGCTGCCAGTCTTGCCTGGCTTACCCGCGGGATTCACAGGGTGCCGCCTGTTTAAGATGAGTGACGAAGTTGCACGGGCGGTGCCGCGAATCCAGCTGCTCGGCAAGAATGCCATCCCAACCGGTGCGCACGGCATTGGTCGAACCCGGTAAACAGCAGACCAGCGTGCTATTGGACAAGCCGGCCAGGGCACGGGACTGAACAGTAGAGGTGCCAATATCCGCCACCGATATTTGCCTGAACAGTTCACCAAAACCGTCGACCTGTTTATCCAGCAGGCAACTCACCGCTTCCGGAGTGCTGTCGCGCCCCGTGAAACCGGTACCGCCAGTGATCAGTACCACCTGCACAACATCGTCGGCAATCCAGTTGGCGACTTGCGCGCGAATTTTGTAGAGATCATCTTTGAGCAGAACCCGGGCCGCCAGGTTATGGCCGGCAGCACTCAAGCGGTCGACGAAGAGCTGGCCTGAAGTATCGGTTTCCAGAGTACGGGTATCGCTGACCGTCAGCACCGCGATGTTGAGCGGTGCGAAAGGTACATCAGCCTTGGCTTTCATAGGCTCATCCAGTTGTAGGAGAAACAGCCCGGTGTTATATCACAGCGCTTCATTTTTTCGCCGCCCCCATGGAGACCGGCCATGACCTCGAATACACATTTGCCGCCCTGCTCCATTCTGCTCCTGGCAGGTGGTCGCGGCCAACGCATGGGCGGGCAGGACAAAGGTCTGCTGGAATGGCACGGCGAGCCATTGATTGCCCACTTGCACCGCAAGACCCGTTCACTGAGCGATGACCTGATCATCTCCTGCAACAGAAACCTGGAAAAGTACGCACCCTACGCCGACCAATTGGTTCATGACGATGAAGGCGACTTCCCTGGCCCCCTGGCCGGTATTCGCGCAGGCCTGAAGGCCGCCCGCCATGCGCATTTGCTGGTGCTGCCTTGTGATGTACCGCGCATAGACACCGCACTGCTCAATAGCATGCGCGATTCCGCTAGCCGGCACCCGGACCAACCACTGATGCTTCGCCATGGCGAACACTGGGAGCCTCTGCTGTGCATTATTCCCGTGGCACTCTCGGCGGAATTCGAAAGCGCCTGGAGCGACGGTGAACGCAGCCCGGGTCGCCTCATGCGCAAACTGGGCGCTACGGCCCTGCAATGCCCCGACAATGACCCACGTCTGGCCAACCTCAACACACCAGAACTGTTAAGTGCCCACAACTCTGTGTCAGACTGACACGAGAAGGAACTTGCGCGCGCTCTACACGTCTCAAGCTCAGTAACCAAAAGAATTCATATTCGGAGACACACTCATGACTCAACGGACCCTCGCCACTTTCATGCTCGCACTGGGCCTCGCTACCCTCGCCGGTTGCGCATCGCCTACAGTGATTACCTTGAATGACGGTCGAGAAATCCAGGCTGTCGACGCGCCAAAGTTCGATAAGGATTCGGGTTTCTACGAATTCGAACAACTGGATGGCAAGCAGAACCGCATCAACAAGGATCAGGTTCGTACCGTTAAAGAGCTGTAATTTTTGCGGTGAACAACCGGATATGAAAAAGCCCGCTTCATGCGGGCTTTTTCGTGGCTGAAGATCGGCAGATTCGCTGAATTTGGTGATCACCACTGCAGGGTGATGGTGCTTTCGAATGCTCTTTCCTGGCCGCTGACCGGGTCCACAAATCGTAATCCCTGAGCGAGCAGTTTCAAAGGATTGGCATAGTCATCCTCAACACCCTTGAGTACGTGCGGATAAAACGGGTCGTTGCAGATGCTGGCGCCCAAGGCTGTCATGTGCACCCGTAATTGATGCTTTTTGCCTGTCACCGGGTAAAGCGCATAACGCCACAGATCACCGTTCTTCTCCGTAACCTCGACAGCCGTTTCGGTATTGCTGACGCCCGGGCCTTCCTGCATGCGGAAGAAAGGCTCGCCATCGATGAGCCGACTCTTGTGGACCAGCGGAAAAGACAGTTCAGGTAGCGCTCGGGCAATTGCCTCGTAGCGTTTTTCGATCTGCCGTGTAGGAAACAAGGACTGATAGGCGGAACGGCTCTGAGGGTTGGCGGAAAACAGCACCAACCCCGCTGTGTGCCGGTCAATGCGATGCAAAGGCACCAGATGCGGGTTATCGAGTCGACGGATCAACCGTCGCAACAGGGTTTGCTCCACGTATTCACCCGCCGGCGTCACCGGTAGAAAATGCGGCTTGTCCGCCACGACCAGATGCTCATCCGCATACAGAATCGACTCAACCACCGGGATCGGCTTTTCGTCCGGCACCTCACGGAAATAATGAATCCGCAAGCCTTCCTTGTAAGGAAGATCCAGGGCGATCGGTATGCCGTGACCGTCGAGGACACGGCCACGAGCGATTCTGTCCAGCCATTGTTCACGACCGATGGCGCTGAAGTGCTCGCACAGACAATCGAGTACGGTCCGCCACGGACCGGGCGGCAAGTAGAGCGTGCTGGCCTGGTTGTGTGCAGCAGAAAATGATGAAGTGGACATACGAAAATTCTAACCCTCAATACAGGGCGGCATTATCCAACAGCGACCGGAACGAACCTAGAAGAGAATCCTCAAGCCGGAATCTGCGTGCGCGCTGCCGCTTCGGTGAACTCCTTGAGCCAGCGCAGCACATCGACTGCCTCCCATCGACCTGGGTCATAAAGTGCATACAACAAACCCTGATAGCCCACGACATCCAGCTGCCGGTGATAGCCCGCGCGCTGGAACAAGGCTTCGATTTCGGCGAAACAGGTATTGAAATGCAGTTTATTGAAAGGAGTTTTTCCTTCTGTCACCAGGCCATCCAGGCGCAATTCGAGGACAGCCTCGCGCACCACGTCCGCCGACATCCGGTTCACGCTGTTCTTCAATTGTTCGACATTGACCACGATTCATCCCTCTCACGCCCGGACCGCCTGCCCAAAACCCGAAAACCAGAGGGCAAGGCAGGCATCACGAATAACTGTATGTGCATACAGTATCCGATCAATGCCGGTAAAGCCAAGGGAACCATCGCAAAGTTCGACAGGCGGGAACACCGACCGCCTAACGCAGGAACGCCACTACCTGATCGGCACTGAACGGCCAGCCCAGCTCCGCGCCGGTATCGATCCGCCGTAAAACCGGAATACGCAGACTGTAAGCCTCGAACCATGTTTCGTCGTCCGCGATATCCACCAGTTCCACCAGCAGACCGCGCTCGACAAACTCCATCAGCATGGCTTCGGCGACTTCACAAAGATGGCAACCAACGGTGCCGAACAGCTGACATTCAGGAAGCATGACTACAAGACCCGGTAAAGTAGGCGTTCATTCTAGGCCCGCCACGAAAAGCCGTCGAGCCAGGGACATCTTGATCAAAACTGGTTTCATGAGATTTCGGCAACGCCCTGACGCAAATCATTCGATCTGAACATCACTTGCGTCATGCTCGCCGCTTTTTTGCCTCTACGCTTGAATTGCCAGCGCCCATCACCGGAGTTATTCGTGTTCGCCAACCTGTTGATCATCCTCGCTTCCTCCCTGGTGGTGATTGCGCTGTTCCAGCGCCTGCGATTGCCACCCGTGCTGGGCTACCTGTGCGTGGGCCTGATGATTGGGCCAACCGCATTCAACTGGGTAAATGACAGCGAAGAGCTGCCGGACCTCGCCGAGTTCGGCGTAGTGTTTCTGCTGTTTTCCCTGGGGCTGGAGTTTTCCCTGTCGAAAATCCTCGTGTTGCGCCGAGTGGTATTCGGGCTTGGCAGTCTGCAGGTGCTGTGCTCCGGGATGCTGCTAGGGGGGTTGCTGATGCTGCTCGGCATGCCGATCACGCCTGCGCTGTTACTCGGCGCCGGCCTGTCGCTGTCTTCCACTGCCATAGTCAGTAAAGAACTGAGCAGTCTCGGCGAGATCTTCAGCAGCCACGGCCAGAATGCCATCGCCGTGTTGTTGTTCCAGGACGTCGTGGCGGTATTGCTGCTGACCCTGGTGCCGGTGTTCTCTGGCAGCAGTGACCAGGCCTGGTATTGGGCGCTGCCACTGACGCTGGGTAAAACCGTCGTACTGTTCGTGGGCCTGCTGCTGGTCAGTCGCTGGTTGCTGCCGCGGCTGTTCCATGAAGTGGCAGCTGCCCGCTCCCCGGAACTGTTCGTACTACTGGCGCTAGTCATTGTTCTGCTGACGGCGTGGCTGACGCACCTGCTCGGTCTCTCCCCTGCCCTGGGTGCATTTCTCGCCGGCATGCTGCTGGGAGAAAGCCATTACCGGCACCAGATCGAGGCCGACATCCGCCCGTTCCGCGACATCCTGCTCGGGCTGTTCTTCGTCAGTATCGGCATGCTGATCGACTTGCAGTTGTTCGCCAGCCACGGCCTGCTGATCCTCGGCCTGACCCTCGGGCTGTTGCTGCTCAAGGGCAGCGTCGTTGCGCTGCTGGTCAAATGGCGTGGCAGCGATGGCGAAACCGCCTGGCGCAGCGGCCTGGCATTGGCCCAGGGCGGCGAGTTCTGCTTTGCGCTGATGGCACAGATGCAGCAAAACAAATTGATGCCCGCGGATTTTGGTGGCCTGCTGCTGGCGGCGACCTTTTGTTCGATGCTCGTCACGCCGTTGTTGCTGCGCGCCGCCCCCCACATCGCCACACGCCTGCACCGCAAACCCAACGAAGAAGCAAAACTTGAAGAAATCAACGCGCTCAATGCCGGGTTACACAACCATGTCGTTATATGTGGCTACGGTCGTGTAGGTCAGTCAATCGGCCGCGCGCTACGCAACGCGCAACAACCCTACATCGCACTGGATACTGATCCGGTGCGTGTCCACGAAGCCGCCATGGATGAGACCTGCGTGCATTATGGCGACTCAAGTCGCGGTGAACTCCTGGTTGCGATAGGGCTGTCGCGCGCCAGGCTGCTGGTGATCGCCGTGGATCAGACCGACATTGCGTTGTTGATTCTCAAGGAAGCGCGGCAACTCAATGCGAGCGTGCCGATTCTGGTGCGCACACGCGACGACAGCCAACTGGCCGAGCTGAAGGCAGCCGGCGCCAGCGAAGTCGTGCCCGAACTGCTGGAGTCGAGCCTGATGCTCGCCTCCCACGCGCTGATCATGCTGGGATTACCCGCACATCAGGTACAGGAGCGGGCCGACCAGATACGGCACGACCGCTATCGCCTGCTGCACGGTTTCTATCCGGGTACTGATGACGAAGAAACCTAGTCCTGGCTCACAGCGCCAATCTTATGCACCGACAAGTCAGCGCCGTAATACTCTTCTTCCTGACTCAGACGCAGACCATGCAACGCTTTGATCACGCCATACACGGTAAAGCCGCCGGCCAGCGCCACGATCACCCCCAACGCGGTGCCGATCAACTGGCTGATCAGACTCACGCCGCCCAGCCCACCCAACGCGCTCTGGCCGAAAATGCCGCAGGCGATTCCGCCCCAGACGCCACACAAACCATGCAACGGCCAAACCCCCAGCACATCGTCGATGCGCCATTTGACTTGAGCCGCAGTGAAGCACCAGACAAACAATGCGCCGGCGATGACGCCGGTGACCAGCGCGCCCACCGGGTGCATCAGGTCGGACCCGGCGCAAATCGCCACCAACCCGGCCAACGGGCCGTTATGCAGAAAACCCGGGTCATTGCGCCCGATGATCAGCGCCGCCACGGTACCGCCGACCATGGCCATCAGCGAGTTCACCGCCACCAGTCCGCTGACACCTTGCAGTGTTTGCGCGCTCATTACGTTGAAACCGAACCAGCCAACGATCAGGATCCACGACCCCAGCGCCAGAAAGGGAATGCTCGAGGGCGCGAACGCCACCAGTCGCCCTTCGCGATAACGACCATTGCGCGGCCCGAGCAACAACACCGCCGCCAGGGCCAGCCAGCCACCCATGGCATGAACCACGACCGAGCCGGCGAAATCATGGAAGCTGGCGCCAAAGCGTTCCAGCAACCAGGCTTGCAAACCAAAGTTGCCGTTCCAGATCATGCCCTCGAAAAATGGATAAATGAACGCCACGATCAGCGCCGTCGCGCACAACTGCGGGACAAACCGGGCACGTTCGGCGATGCCGCCGGAAATGATCGCGGGTATTGCCGCCGCAAAGGTCAGCAGGAAGAAAAACTTCACCAGTCCATAGCCATGATCAGCATTGATCACAGCCGCCGGTTGCATGAAGGTCACCCCGTAGGAAATCCAATAGCCTATAAAGAAGTAGGCCAGGGTCGAAATGGCGAAGTCGCTGAGAATCTTCGACAAGGCATTGACCTGGTTCTTTTGTCGAACCGTGCCGACTTCAAGAAAGGCGAAACCGGCATGCATCGCCAGAACCATGACCGCGCCGATCAGAATGAACAACGTATTGGAGCTATGAACCAGACTGTCCACAGCGCTTTGCAGATTTTCCATGGGGTTGGCAGACCTGAAGGCTAAAAAAGCACCAAAGCAGTTCGCGCAGACAATTCATGCACCAAGTTGCATCCTGAAAGGATCAGCAGATCGATCCCCATGAGCCACTTTGGCGCACAAGGTTGCAACCTTTGCGCGAGTTTTCATTATTTGAGATAAGGTTTTGCTCGCATTCCTGCCCAGCAACAGCGCAACGGCGCAGACAGACGCACCACGACATAGCAAAAGTTGTACCAGTCATTTGTACTGAACCTTCGCGCAAGGCTCATACTCGAACGATTCAGAAGCCACTTACGGAGATCCACCCATGGCCAGCATCAAGGCAAAGACTGCTCAAGAAATCCTGATGAATGATTTTCAGACTCTGGTCAGCGACACCGAACGGTTGCTGGAACACACGGCAACATTGGCCGGCGATCAGGCTGATGAGCTGCGTGAGCAAATCCACGACAGTCTGCTGCGTGCGCGCGAAACCTTGAAATTGACCGAAGACTCCATGCGCGAACGCGGCAAGGCTGCTGTTACCGCCACCGAAGACTATGTCCAGGCCAACCCATGGCAATCGGTCGGGATCGCGGCCGGGGTTGGTTTCCTGATTGGCTTGCTGGCCACTCGGCGCTGATATGGCTATCGGCGAATCCGGCTCGTCCGCGACGGGCCCAAGCTCCTCACCGCGGCGCCTGGGTGCTGCGTTTCTTGGACTGCTGCACAGTCATGTCGAACTGTTCGGCATTGAATTGCAGGAACAAAAAGCCCGCACGGTAAGCCTGTTGCTGTTCGCAGGCCTGGCGCTGGTTTTTGCCTTGCTGTTGCTGGTGGGCTTGTCGACGCTGGTGTTGATCCTGTTTTGGGACACCTATCGCCTGGCGGCCATCATCGGGCTTTGCGTTTTCTATACCCTCGCGGCGATTTTCTGTGCGATGCGCTTGAGAGCGGCGATTTTCGATGAATCCTCGCCCTTCCACGGCACCCTGGAAGAATTGGCCAACGATCGGGAGCGCCTGCTGCCATGAGCCTGCCTGAACTGCCTCACAACAGCTCGCGCACTGAAATGCGCAAAGCACTGATCCGCCTGCGCATGGAAATGCATCGTCAGGAAATCCGTCACGAATCCGCGCAACTGTTGCAACCCTTGCAGCGTGTGCGCGGAATGACGCAAAACCTGCAGGACGGCTTTGGCATCAAGCACGCGCCACTCTGGGGCGTGGCAGCCGTCACCTTGCTGGGCTTCCTGACGGGCAAGGGCGCCAAGGGCGGTGGCGTCAGCAGCCTCACTCGGCTGGTTCGTCTGGGCGCCACGCTGGGTCCGTTGATCAAGCTGGTCATGCAAGGCTCTTCGCGTCACCACTAAGGCCATTATCTGGCCGCGTTCTTGTAACACCGGGACTGAACCTCTTTATCGAGGGGTTCAGTCCTGCGCGCTCGCGGCAAGCCGTGCGCCTACAGATGTGTGGGTGTTTTTCGCTTGCAGGTCCGCACGCGAACCCGGAAGCTTAAGCAACCGAACACCTGACGGAGAGAACCCGCCTTGGATTGGCAAACCCTGCTTACTCGCGAACGCCTCGGAAAGCCTCTGCACAGCCCGGAAGAACTCGGCCGCAGCCCGTTCCACAAAGACCACGACCGGATCATTTTCTCGGGCGCGTTTCGCCGCCTCGGCCGCAAGACCCAGGTCCATCCGGTCAGCAGCAACGATCATATCCACACGCGCCTGACCCACTCGCTGGAAGTCAGCTGCGTCGGTCGTTCGCTGGGCATGCGCGTCGGCGAAACCATCCGCAGCGCCCTGCCCGACTGGTGCGAGCCCAGCGACCTGGGCATGGTGGTGCAATCGGCTTGCCTGGCCCATGACATCGGCAATCCACCCTTCGGCCACTCCGGCGAAGACGCAATTCGCCACTGGTTCCAGCAAGCCGCCGGCCGTGGCTGGCTGGATGCGATGAGCGAAGTCGAACGCAATGACTTCCTCAATTTCGAAGGCAATGCCCAAGGCTTCCGGGTACTCACCCAACTGGAATATCACCAGTTCGACGGCGGCACCCGGCTGACCTACGCCACGCTGGGTACTTATCTGAAGTATCCATGGACGGCAAAACACGCAGATTCACTGGGTTACAAGAAACACAAGTTCGGCTGCTATCAGAGCGAACTTCCACTTCTGGAACAAATCGCCCATAAACTCGGCCTGCCGCAACTCGAGGAACAACGTTGGGCGCGCCATCCGCTCGTGTATCTGATGGAAGCTGCCGATGACATCTGTTACGCGCTGATCGATCTGGAAGACGGTCTGGAAATGGAGCTGCTGGAATACGCCGAAGTCGAGTCCCTGTTGCTGGACCTTGTAGGTGACGATCTGCCGGAAACCTATCGCCAGCTGGGCCCACTGGATTCGCGTCGACGCAAACTGGCGATCCTGCGAGGCAAAGCCATTGAACACCTGACCAATGCCGCTGCGCGGGCTTTTGTCGAGCAACAGGACGCGTTACTGGCCGGCACGCTGCCCGGTGATCTGGTGGAGCACATGCACGGGCCTGCCAAGCGTTGCGTGCTGAATGCGAAGGACATGGCGCGGAAAAAAATCTTCCAGGACAAGCGCAAGACCCTGCATGAAATCGGCGCCTACACCACGCTGGAAATCCTGCTCAACGCCTTCTGCGGCGCGGCACTGGAACAGCATAACGGTCGAACCCCGTCCTTCAAGAGTCGCCGGGTCCTCGATCTGTTGGGAAACAATGCGCCCGATCCTCACGGTCCATTGCACGCCTCGTTTCTACGGATGATTGATTTCATCGCCGGCATGACCGACAGCTATGCCAGCGAAATGGCGCTGGAGATGACCGGTCGTTCAAGCCACTGATAAAACCGGGGGGTCAGCCATTACACCGCGTGCAATGGTTGATTTGCCCCCCTCAAACCCCAAGTGCACTCAACGTTCGCCGAATCCCCCTACAACATGTGCTGAGCTAACTGATCGATTTATTCGGTAACTTCGCGAAATAATCTCGCTTCCTTCAGTCCAACAGAAGAAGCGTGAATACTCCTATGTTCAAAGACGATCTGCGCATCTTGCTGGTAGAAGATCATCCCTTCCAACTCCGGGCGACTCAATACTTGCTTGAGAGTTACGGTTTCACTCAACTGACCACGACCGACAGCGCCGATGGCGCCTTGCATCAAATGCTCAAGGCAGTGCAACCGTTTGATATTCTTCTGTGCGATCAATGTCTGCCCGGTCTTTGCGGACTTGATCTGGTCGAATTTGCCAGTCAGCGGGGGATGATCAGACAGGCGATACTGTTAAGCAGCCTGACATCGGCTGAACTGGATGAACTTGAAAAAAAGGCCAACGAACACGGACTGCCATTATTGGGATACTTGATCAAACCTCTGAAACAATCCGAATTTAGAAACTTGTTGACCTTGGCATCATTCTAAAAAAACACATACCAACCACACTAACCCCCCGCCAAAACACAATTTGAAACTTACCTTAAACAACTCCAACACTTCGACCAACTACCAACAACCTTCACCTTTCCTCATAAGAAACCTAGTTGATACGTAGTCCTATTCTTCTTCAGCCGTAGGACTATTCCTATATTGCAGCTACAGGTACGTCAGTTCATGCGTCACCTCAACTATCTGAGCTAAGGTGCGCGCTTTATTAGAGCTCGTATGGGATTTGATTATGAACTCCGTTTTTATTGTCGACGATCACCCAGTCATCCGCCTTGCCGTCAGAATGTTGCTTGAACATGAAGGTTACAAAGTCGTCGGCGAAACCGATAATGGGGTCGACGCCATGCAGATGGTTCGCGAATGCATGCCTGACCTCGTCATACTCGACATCAGCATTCCCAAACTGGACGGGCTGGAAGTTCTCGCCCGTTTCAACGCAATGAGTACCCGCCTGAAAACATTGGTATTAACAGCACAGAGCCCAACACTTTTCGGTATTCGCTGCATGCAATCCGGCGCATCGGGATATGTGTGCAAACAGGAAGACCTGAGTGAGCTGGTCAGTGCTATAAAAGCCGTATTGTCAGGTTACAACTACTTTCCCAGCCAGGCCTTGAATCCTGTTCGCTGTGATGATGCTCGTTTTTCCGACCTGGAATTGTTCAAGTCAGTCAATGATCGGGAACTGATGGTCTTGCAACTATTTGCCCAAGGACGCACCAACAAGGAAATTGCCAAAGGCATGTTTCTGAGCAACAAGACTGTTAGTACTTATAAAAAACGCCTCATGCAGAAACTCGAAGCCAAATCTCTGGTTGAACTCATCGATATGGCAAAACGTAACGCGTTAGTGTGAGAGACAGGATGCCCAGTCGTATAAAGGATTATCTGACACTCATGGCCGCAGGTTTATGCCTGCACACCTCAGTGGCCGCTGCGCAGACCGTCAGCGAGAACTACAACCTGATGAGTCGCTCGATGGCTGGACACCAGGAAGTCCAACTGGATAAATCACAACGACAATGGATTGAGCATAAACGGGAACTGATCCTGGGCACGTCAGCCCCGGACTACCCCCCTTTCGACCTGACCATCAGTGGTCACGACTACGAAGGCTTTACCGCCGATTACGCAGGTATCCTTGGCAAAACAACCGGTCTGCCCATCAAGGTGCTGCGCTTTGCGTCCCGGGAGGCCGCGATCGAGGCGCTCGAAAGTGGCAAGATCGACTTGCTGGGGACCGCCAATGGTTTCGAAGCCCGCAACGTTGACATCGTACTTTCCGCACCCTACGCCGCAGACCAGCCGGTTCTGGTGACCCGCGAAGGTGAAACCCGATCCCTGACCGATGGGCTGGCGGGGCTACGGCTGAGCATGGTGTATCACTATTTGCCACTGGAAGAGGTCAAGGCCATGTATCCGGGGGCGATCATCACGTCCTTTCCGTCCTACCAGAATGCGATCAATGCCGTTGCCTTCGACCAGGCTGACGTTTTTCTGGGTGACACGATTTCCACCCATTACATGATCAACAAGGGGTATCTGAACAATATCCGCATGGCCAACTTCGGCAAACACGAAGCCCACGGTTTCAGCTTTGCCGTGCATAAGGACAACCCGCAACTGCTCGGCATCATCAACGCAATGCTGTTAGCCATCCCCACCAGCGAACGAGACAACATTGCCAAGCGCTGGAGTGCCGGCAGTGACATGCTGCTCACCGATCAGAAACTGCAACTCACCCACAAAGAGGAACGCTGGCTGGCACAAAACCCGGTAGTGCGAGTGGTGGTCAATGAGGCTTTTGCGCCGCTGACGTTTTTCGACAGTGATGGCAACTTTCGTGGGGTTACTGCGGACTTGCTGGAGCTGATCAGATTGCGCACCGGCTTGCGCTTCGATGTCCGTCGCAGCCGCAGCGATGAAGAGATGATCCAACAGATCAGCGACAACCAGGCCGACGTGATCGCCGCACTTCTTCCCAGTGCCCAACGTGAAACGACGTTGAACTTCACCCGCCCCTATTTGCAAAACTCCTTTGTCCTGCTGACTCGCAAAGCCGCCGACAGCCCGGCAAGCCTTGCGCAGTTGGAGGACAAACGCCTGGCAATCGCCCAAGGCAATCCCCTGGTGGATTACCTGCGCAGCGAGTTCCCGCGGATCAAGCTGATTGAAACCCCGGATACCTTCAGCGCCGTGGAGTTGCTGGCCGAGGGCAAGGCAGAAGGTGCGGTGAATTCACTGGTGATTGCCAACTACTTCATCTCTTCGCAGCTCTTCGAGCACACCCTTCAAATCAGTACCACCATCGGTACCCGGCAAGCTGCGTTTTCCCTGGCCACAAGCCGGGACGCCAAAGAACTGAACACCATTCTCGACAAGGCGCTGCTGAGCATTGCACCGGAAGAACTGGGCATCATCAACAGCCGCTGGCGCGGCTATTCGGCGTCCTCGCAAAGTACCTGGCGCAACTATCACCGTCTGTTCTACCAAGTCGTCATCGGTGCCGGGGTGCTGCTGCTGATTTCCGTTGCCTGGAACGCTTACATGCGGCGCCAGATAAAGCAGCGCCAGGCAGCCGAGCGTGCGTTGAACGATCAACTCGAATTCATGCGATCACTGGTCAACGGGACGCCTCATCCGATCTACGTCCGCGATCGCCAGGGACTGCTGCAAAGCTGCAACGACAGTTACCTGGAAGCCTTCTGCGCAAGACGTGAAGACGTCATCGGCAAAAGCGTCATGCAAGCCAGCCTGAGCAATGCGTTCGAAGCCCGGGAATTTCAGGCCGATTACCAGCGCGTCGTGGCCGAGGGCAATCCGCTGATTCTCGATCGCGCGCTGCACATCGGCGAGCGCAGGCTGACGATTTACCACTGGATTCTTCCCTACCGTGATTCGAGCGGTGAAGTCCAAGGCATCATTGGCGGCTGGATCGACATCAGCGAACGGCGGCAACTGTTCGATGACCTGCGCGAGGCCAAAGAGCGCGCCGATGAAGCCAACCGTGCCAAAACCACCTTTCTGGCGACCATGAGCCATGAGATCCGCACTCCGATGAATGCGGTCATCGGCATGCTCGAACTCACGCTCAAACGCATCGATCACAAGCATCCGGATCGCCCGGCAATCGACGTGGCGTACAACTCGGCGAAAGACCTGTTGGAGCTGATCGGAGACATTCTCGACATTGCACGGATTGAATCCGGACGCCTGAGCCTGAGTCCTGAACGGGTCAATCCCAGTGAAATCGTGGCCTCGGTGGTGCGGGTCTTCGATGGACTGGCGCGTCAGAAAAATCTGCAGCTGCTGCTGGAATTTCGCCCTGCCAATCCAGGGTTTGATGTCCTGCTGGACCCGATGCGCTTCAAACAGGTGCTGTCCAACCTGGTGAGCAACGCCATCAAGTTTACGGAGCACGGCCAAATCAGGATCATCGTCGACCTGCAGCTGACCGCCGAGCCTGAGCGGGTCCGGATGTTGTTGCAGGTTCATGACAGCGGCATAGGGATCAGCGAACAGGATCAGCAGCGGTTGTTCGAACCCTTTGCTCAGGCCGATCACGCCGTGCAGTCAGCCAGAGGCGGGGCGGGGCTTGGGCTGATGATCAGCCGCAGCCTGTGCGAAATGATGGGCGGCAGCCTGCAATTGAGCAGCCAGCCGGGTGCCGGCACGCACGTCGAGGTGTCGTTGCACCTGGCAACATTGCCATTGGTACAGATGCCAGAAACTGCTGAAGCGAAAATCCGCACCACTGCGACTCCCTTGAACGTTCTGGTGGTCGACGATCACCCCGCCAATCGCTTGCTCATGTGCCAGCAACTGGAGTTTCTGGGCCATCGATTCAGCGTCGCGCCGGATGGACAGGCGGGGCTTCAGGCATGGGAAGCCGAGCCGTTCGATCTGGTGATTGCCGATTGCAACATGCCGGTCATGAACGGATACGAACTGGCCCGCGCCATTCGCCAACATGAACAAAAAACGCACCGCCCGGCCTGTACCGTGCTGGGTTTTACCGCCAACGCACAACCGGAAGAAATACAACGCTGCAAACAAGCCGGGATGGACGATTGCCTGTTCAAGCCACTTACCCTCACAGCCTTGAGTCAGTGGTTTGAAGGTATCAGGCCAACCGTGCGCGATCCTGCCTTCAGTCTGCAAGGATTGCGTCTTTTGACCGGCGGAGATCCGGTATTGGACCAGCGACTGTTGACCGAACTGTTGAACAGCAACCGTCTGGACCGACAAGAACTGCTGGCCCTGTCCCCCTCCAAAGAGCCTCAGTCATTTCTCGACGTCGCCCACAAAATCAAAGGCGCCGCCCGAATCGTCCAGGCGTCCAGGGTGATCGACAGCTGCGAGGCGATGGAAAAGGCCTGCCATGAAGTGTTCCATCAGGATCAAGTGGCCGATTGCAGCAAGGCTATAGAGCGCGCCATGCTCGAATTGGAGCAGGCATTGCAGCAACAGATCGGCCAAAACGACAAAGGCAGAATGACAGAGCCTTAACTATGCTTGGACGCTGAGCAGTGTGTTAACCATCATGGAGAGACCTGCAATGCCCAGCCCACTGCGCCCGGATCAACGTCGGTTTCCCCTGCACGTCCATATCAGTGTGATGTTCACATTCCTGCTGTTGCTGACCGGCGTGGTGCTGGGCCTTTTCAACTACCAGCAAACCACGCAGATCATCCTTTCCAGCAGTGAGAAACTCTTCAACCGCATCGAGCAGGATGTCCGTCTCGACCTGCACGCCACTTATGAACCGATTCGCCATCTGCTGTCCCTGCTGGCGCAATACCCGGCGACCCAGGCACCTGACCTTGCGCAACGCCTGGCGCTGCTCAAACCCTTCAGCCAGTCGCTCAAGGACAACCCCGACCTGGCCTCGTTGTACCTTGGCTATGGCAATGGCGATTTCTTCATGGTTCGGCCCTTGCGAACCCCCGAGTTGAAAACGCTCCTCAAGGCACCGGACACGGCGGCTTATCAGGTGTGGAGCATTGAGCGAACAGGCAACAGCGGCCAGGTCCGCTCCCAATCATTGTTTTTCGATCAGGATCTGGCCCTCATCAGCCGCCAGGACAACCCCGACGAATCCTACGATCCGCGAACCCGTGCCTGGTATGCCAATGCCCGTAGCGACAGCAATCAGATCACCACCGAACCCTATGTCTTTTTCTCCACCCGCAATGTCGGCACTACCCTGGCCCGGCGCAGTGGCGAACAGGCGGTCATGGGTGCCGACCTGACCCTGGCGGCACTCTCCGCAACCCTGGCCAAACATGTCGTGACCCCCAGTACCGAAATCGTGCTGTTCGATGCTGAAGGAAATGCCATTGCGTATCCCGACAACAGCAAACTGATCATCGACGATCAGACTGCCCGCCTGATCAAAGCCGCCGACCTGAGCCCCAGCCTCGGTGCATTGCTCAACAATCCCTCCGCAGGTAATCGCCTGGATGTCGCCGGTCGTCAATGGATCGTTGCCCGCAGCCGCATGCAGGAGGGCGGCCCTCAGGGGCTGCAACTGGCGCTGCTGGTGCCGGAAGATGAATTGCTGGTCGATGCCTACCGCATGCGCTGGCAAGGCGCGCTGATTACCCTGGCCACGCTGTTGCTGTGCCTGCCGCTGGGCTGGCTGACCTCACGAATCCTGGTCAAACCCTTGCGCGCGCTGGTGCAGGAGGCCGATGCGGTGCGCAGTTTCGACTTCAACTTTCCGGCCTCCCGTCGCTCTCCCGTGCTCGAAGTCGACCAACTGAGCGTGTCGATGACGCGCATGAAAGACACCCTGGCGAGTTTTTTCCGGATCACCGACAGCCTGAGCGCCGAGACTCGCTTCACCCCCTTGCTGGAACGGGTGTTGTTTGAAACCGTGAAAATCGGCCAGGCCCAGGCCGGCCTGATCTACCTGCGCGAAAGTGATGGCGATCGAATGGAGCCCCATGGCCTGGTCCTCAACGGTTCCTCACGGGCATTGCCGCCATTTCATCTTCGAGCACACGACTCCCAGGCGCCGCAAAGCCCGGCATGGCTACAACAGCTGTCGAAGGCCGACAACATCGTCACCACGCTTGGTTTCGAACAGGCCGGGGATTTGCAAAAGGTGTTGCATGAGCTGGAGTGTCCCCGCGTCCACCTGATCGGCATTCGACTGCACAATCGTCATAACGAAACCGTGGGCCTGCTGGTCCTGCTATTGGCCGATAGCGGCAACCAGAGCGATCTGGAGAAACTTCGTCCGGACCGCATCGCGTTCCTCCAGGCTGTGTCAGGCGCGGCCGCCGTCAGTATTGAAAGTCAGCGTCTGCAAGCCAAACAAAAACAACTACTGGATTCCTTCATTCAACTGCTGGCAGGGGCGATTGACGCCAAAAGCCCCTATACCGGCGGTCACTGCCAGCGAGTACCGGCGCTGACCCTGATGCTCGCCCAAGCCGCCGCTGCCAGCCAGGCCCCCGCCTTCAGTGGCTATCAACCCAACGAAGATGAATGGGAAGCGCTGCACATCGCCGCCTGGCTGCACGACTGCGGCAAGGTCACCACCCCGGAATATGTGGTCGATAAAGCCACGAAGCTGGAAACCCTCAACGACCGTATTCACGAAATCCGCACCCGTTTCGAAGTGCTCAAGCGCGATGCCTGGATCAGCTATTGGCAAGCCATGGCCCTGGGCGGTAACGAGCAGCACCTGGCCGAACTGCGCAACGCCACGCTGGCGGGGCTGGACGATGATTTCGCGTTCGTTGCCCGCTGCAACCTGGGCAGCGAGGCAATGGCCGAGTCCGACCAGCAACGCCTGCGCAGCATTGCCCAACGCAGCTGGACCCGAACCCTGGATGACCGGCTGGGTGTTTCCTGGGAAGAGAATCGACGTCAGGCACGGACCCCGGCACCGGCACTGCCGGTCAGCGAGCCATTGCTGGCGGACAAACCCGAGCACCTGTTCGAACGCCCCGAAGCCGAGTTGATTCCAGAGGACAATCCCTGGGGGTTCAAGCTCGATGTGCCGCGCTACAAGTACAACCGGGGCGAGCTCTACAACCTGAGCGTTGCCCGAGGCACCCTGACCCGTGAGGAGCGTTACATCATCAATCACCACATGGTGCAGACGATTCTGATGCTCAGCCACCTGCCCTTCCCCGGCCACCTCACCAACGTCGCGGAGATCGCCGGTGGCCACCACGAGAAAATGGACGGCACGGGGTATCCCAAACAGTTGAAGCGCGAAGAAATGAGCCTGCCGGCGCGGATGATGGCGATTGCCGATATTTTCGAAGCCCTGACCGCCGCCGATCGCCCCTACAAGAAAGCCAAGTCCCTGAGCGAAGCGCTGGGCATCATGGCCACCATGTGCCGGGATGCTCACATCGATCCCGAGTTGTTCGGGCTGTTCATCAACGCGCAAATCTACTTGGAGTACGCCGATCGTTTCCTCGATCCCCAACAGATCGATGCGGTTGATCCGGCAAGCCTGCTGGTCAAGGCAGGCCTGGCATGATCAGCAGTCGGTCAGGCGCAGGAAAATCGCCGCCAATTGCTCGATACCAGCCTGATCTTCAGCGGTAAAACGCGCCAGTTTCGGGCTATCGAGGTCCAGCACGCCAATCAATCGACCGTCCTTGACCAGTGGCACCACCAGCTCGCTGTTCGACGCACTGTCGCAAGCGATGTGCCCGGGAAACGCATGCACATCCTCGACCAATTGGGTCTGCAAGGTAGCCGCTGCCGCTCCGCACACGCCACGGCCGAACGGAATCCGCACGCAGGCGATCTGTCCCTGAAACGGGCCAAGCACCAGCTCTTCGTTGCGATTGAGGTAGAACCCGGCCCAGTTCAGGTCATCGAGCTGGTTGAACAGGAACGCCGAGAACTGCGCGGCATTGGCGATGAAATCCCGTTCGTCCGCCAGCAATGACTCCAATTGCGCCCACAGCATGCCGTAGCCTTCGAGGCCCTGGCCGCTCTTTTGTAAATCGATCATGCCTTGTGCTCCAACAGCTTCAGCCCGACCCAATAGCGGGCAAATTGATACGCGCAACGTCCGTTGCCGTGGCCCAACGTACCGCGAGGATGTCCAGTTCTTCGTCCCGCTGCCACTTGAGGCCCGCCTTGTCGGCCAGTTGACCGATCCAGTGTTCGACGACGTTGAGGAAGTGCTCCTGGGTAAACGGATAGAACGACAGCCACAATCCGAAACGATCCGACAGCGCAATCTTGTCTTCCACCGCCTCACTGGGATGTAGTTCGCCGTCAACGCGTTTCCAGTTTTCGTTATCGCTTTCCTTTTCCGGCACCAGATGGCGACGGTTGGACGTGGCGTACAGCAAAACGTTATCCGGCGCCTGTTCGAGAGAGCCGTCGAGCACGCTTTTGAGCACGCGGTAATCGCCCTCGCCCGACTCGAACGACAGATCATCGCAGAACAGCACGAAACGCTGGGGCAACTTGGCGATCTGTTCGACAATACGCGGCAAGTCCGCCAGGTGATCGCGCTCGATTTCGATCAAGCGCAAACCGGCTTCGGCGTGTTCGGCCAGCAAGGCGCGAACCAGCGACGATTTACCGGTTCCACGCGAACCCCAGAGCAGCGCGTGGTTGGCCGGCATGCCGTCGAGGAACTGTAGGGTATTACGCCCCAGTTGCTCCACTTGACGGTCGACACCGACCAGGTCGGTCAAACGTGTGTCGAGGCTGACTTGCAGCGGCAACAGAAAACCGCTGCGGCCCTCACGTTGCCAGCGCGCGGCCAGGCAGTGAGTCCAGTCGATGGTTTGCCGAGGTGCTGGCAGCAGCGGTTCGATACGGGCCAGAACGGCATCGGCGCGTTCAAGAAAAGCATTTAATCGGGAATCCACGTCTTCTCCTCGGGCACGTTCACAGTAATGATGGTGATACAGCGACGAAACACAACATCCGGTGTCCGGTTCATCCCTCTGCACAAGGGCTCACGAGAACATCGGTATCCATGCATGATCGACTATGCTTGAGCAGCGAAGGGAAACGGAAGTGGTTCAACACCCCATGGATATCAAGTTCACCAACCGGCTGTCCTACAAGACTGTGCTGGTCGGTTTCATTCTGGGCACGCTGCTCAGCCTGCTGCAAATAGGCATCGATTATGCCAGTGAAGACGCCTCCATCAACCGCGAAATCCTGTCGTTGCTGGAAATCAGCCATAACCCCGCGTCCCGCATTGCCTACAACATCGACGCCGAACTCGCTCAGGAACTGACCCTGGGCCTGTTGCGCTCGCCGGCGATCATCGGCGCACAATTGATCGACAACAACAGTACCGTGCTGGCCAACGTCAAACGCCCGGGGGTGCAAAGCGGCTATCGGGTGATCAGCGACTTCCTGTTCGGCGCCAATCGGCAGTTCGAAGACCGTCTCTACCTGGATCACTTGCCGACCGAATCCCTCGGCATCCTGCGACTGGACGTCGACACCTATTCATTCGGCAACCGCTTTCTGCGTCGGGCCGAGGTGACCCTGCTCAATGGCTTCGCGCGCAGCCTGCTGCTGACTGGCATCCTGCTGGCGCTGTTCTACGTGATGCTGACCAAGCCGTTGGTGCGAGTCATCCGTGAACTCAGCAGTCGCGACCCGCGCAGCGCGGAGTCAACGTCGCTGGAGTGTCCGACGGACCATGAAAACGATGAAATCGGTGTACTGGTCAAGGTGGCCAATCAACAATTCGAAAACATCGCCACCGAAATCCAGCAGCGACGCAACGCGGAAAACCGCCTGACCGACTACCTCGGGCAACTGGAGAACATCGTCTCGGCCCGCACTGCGGAACTCAAGGCGATCAACTCGCGGCTCAGCCAATCCAACGAGGAACTGGAAGTCGCCCGCAGCACCGCCCTGGACATGGCCGAAGCGCGCTCGGTGTTCCTGGCCAACATGAGCCACGAGATCCGCACGCCGCTCAATGGCCTGTTGGGGATGATCGCGCTTTCCCTGGACGGACCGCTCAATGCCGAGCAACAGCAACAGCTGTCCATCGCCCATGACTCAGGCAAAGTGCTGGTGGAACTGCTCAACGATATTCTCGATCTGTCGAAGTTCGATGCCGGCCAACTGGAGCTCGAACATATTCCGTTCGATCTTGGCTCGCTGATCGAAGACACCGCCAACCTGCTATCGCAAAACGCCGCGCCGAGTGTCGAGCTGAGCTGCCTGATCGACCCGCAGTTCCCGGCCCTGGTCCTGGGGGATCCGACGCGAGTCCGACAGATCGTCAGCAACCTGTTGTCCAACGCCCTCAAATTCACCCGTTTCGGTCGGGTCGATGTGCGCCTGTCGACATTCGAGGACGGCGTCAGAATCGAAGTCTGCGACACCGGCATCGGTATCGCCCAGGATGCCCAGGTCAAGATCTTCCAGCCCTTTACGCAAGCGGGTGCCGGCATTACCCGGCAATTCGGCGGGACCGGGCTGGGTCTGGCGCTGACCTACAACCTCTGCGAAGCCATGCAAGGGCGCCTCACCATCAGCTCGGAAGCAGGCTTCGGCAGTCAGTTCTGTGCCGATCTGCCGCTACCCAGCCACACCCGCGCCCTTCCCCCGGCCTCTTTACGGGGCAAGGTCATCGCAATCACCGCCGCCAGCAGCGGTCTGGCCGAACTGTTGAGCAGTGTTTTGCCTGGCTGGGGACTCGACTATGAGCAGCGTTCCATCGATGACTCGTTGCTGGGTGTGAACCCGGATGTACTGATTACCGATTGCCCCGAATGTCTGTTTGGCCTGCGTCCTTCGTGTACAGCCCCCATTCTGCTGGTCACCGCGTACGGCAGTTTCCTGCCCAGCGAAGAAGCTCTCGCCCTCGCCCCCTTACAGCAACAGGCGCGACCTCTGGCACGCAACGCGCTATACCAGACGCTAAGGCGAACCCTGCAGCCGGAACTCAGCACGATCAACGGTGCCCGGCTCGACGTCCTCTCCCCACAACGACGCGGGCGCGTGCTGTTGGTGGAGGACAATCCGGTCAACCAACTGGTGGCCAAGGGGATGCTCGGAAAACTCGGTTGCGAGGTGATTGTCGCCGGTCACGGTGGTGAGGCGCTGGATCAACTGGAGCAGAGCGAATTCGATCTGGTGCTGATGGACTGCAACATGCCGGTGATGGACGGCTACGAGGCCAGTCGGCAAATCCGTCGCAGCGGGCGCTGGCCACAGCTGCCCATCGTCGCCCTGACCGCCAACGCCATGTCCGAGGAGCGCGAACGCTGCCGTGCGGCTGGCATGAGCGATTACCTGGCAAAACCCTTCCGCCGGGAAGAGCTGGCTGCCCTGCTGGATTTATGGATTCCGACTACGACAGTACTTTGATTTGCCTCAACAGGTGATCAAGGCCGTCGCGCAGATCATTCAAGCGATCCAGATCGACACCGCTGTCGCATAACAGACGGGCCTTGAGCGGCCCGACCTGATCGCGCAAAGCCTTGCCGGTTGGCGACAGGCTCAAGTGTACTTCCCGCTCGTCCCGCACCGAGCGCTGCCGCTGAACCAGTTGCAGTTGCTCAAGACGCTTGAGCAACGGCGTCAGCGTGCCGGAATCCAGCGCCAGACGTTCGCCCAACGCCTTGACCGTCGGCTGCTCTGGCGCTGCGTCCTGCCATTCCCACAACACCAGCATCGCCAGGTATTGCGGGTAGGTCAGGCCGAGCTGATCGAGCATCGGCTTGTAGGCGCGGATCACCGCCCGGGAAGCGGCGTACAGCTTGAAGCACAGTTGACTGTCAAGCTTCAGGGAATCGACTGACAAGGTGTTCATTTGAGCAGGGCTTCGATCTCGCGGCTCAGGTCCTGCGGCTTGGTCGCGGGGGCGAAGCGCTTGACCAGTTGACCATCCTTGCCAATCAGAAACTTGGTGAAGTTCCACTTGATGCCTTGGGAACCCAGCACACCCGGCGCGCGCTTTTTCAGTTGAACGAACAGCGGATGGGACTTCAATCTTTTTGAACAGCGGGAAACTGACGCCGAAGTTCAACTCGCAGAACTCGGAAATCGCCCCTTCGTTGCCCGGCTCTTGCTTGCCGAACTGGTTACACGGAAAACCCAGCACCACCAGACCTTGATCCTTGTAGGTCTGCCACAACTCTTCAAGACCTTTGTACTGGGGGGTGAAACCGCATTTGCTCGCGGTGTTGACCACCAGCACGGCCTTGCCGGCGAAATCGGCCAGGGTCTTTTGCTCACCCTTGATGGTGGTGCAAGGGATGCTCAGCAGGTTGTCGCTCATGGTTCGGACTCTGAATGAGGGAAGATGAGACAAACATAGCGAGCAATTGAATTGTGTGCAATTTAACAAATCAATTGCCGATTGACTGTAGGAGCACGGCTTGCCTGCGATGGCGTCCTTTTGATCGCCATCGCGAGCAAGCTCGGCTCCCACAGGGCTCGCATTACGCGCGCGGTGCCAGGTCCAGGCACACTGAGTTGATGCAATAACGCAGGCCGGTCGGCGGCGGGCCGTCCGGGAACACGTGCCCCAGGTGCGCATCGCATTTGGCGCAGACCACTTCGGTGCGGATCATGCCGTGGCTGACGTCACGGATCTCGACCATGGCACTGTCGCCGATCGGTGCATAAAAGCTCGGCCAGCCGCAGCCGGAATCAAATTTGGTCTTGGAATCGAACAGCGGCTCGTTGCAGCAGATGCAGTGGTAGACACCGTCAGTTTTGGTGTCGTTGTACTTGCCGGAGAACGGCCGCTCGGTGCCCTTGAGGCGGCAAACGTTGTACTGCTCCGGATCGAGCATCGCCCGCCATTCTTCCTGGGTTTTTTCCAACTTTTCCATCATCACACCTCAGCAGCTGAAAAAGCCCGATCTGAACCTTTTCCACGGATCGGGCGGCACGTATGATTGCGCCTCGTCAAACGCCAGTCTGGCAGCCAGACCACGCGCATTCAAACGGATTTATGGATGCTGCCTCTCAAGGCGTCAGGCCTGTGTGAATACGCAGGATTCCCAGCACGGTCGTTCATACACCGCCTGGATCGTTCATTTTCGGGAACACATCGCCATGCAGGTCAGCAAATCGAACAAGCTCGCCAACGTCTGCTACGACATTCGCGGCCCAGTGCACGCCTGGAAGAGGAAGGCCATCGCATCCTCAAGCTGAACATTGGCAACCCGGCGCCTTTTGGTTTCGAAGCGCCGGATGAAATCCTCCAGGACGTCATCCGCAACCTGCCGACTGCTCAAGGCTACAGCGACTCCAAAGGTCTGTTCAGCGCCCGCAAGGCCGTGATGCAGTACTACCAGCAAAAGCAGGTAGAAGGCGTCGGCATTGAAGACATCTATTTGGGCAACGGCGTTTCCGAGCTGATCGTGATGTCGCTGCAGGCCCTGCTCAACAACGGCGATGAAGTGCTGGTGCCGGCCCCGGACTACCCGCTGTGGACTGCCGCGGTGAGCCTGTCGGGCGGCAACCCGGTGCATTACCTGTGCGACGAGCAGGCCAACTGGTGGCCGGATCTGGCCGACATCAAGGCCAAGATCACCCCGAACACCAAGGCACTGGTGATCATCAATCCGAACAACCCGACCGGCGCGGTGTATTCGAAAGAAGTCCTGTTGGGCATGCTGGAACTGGCCCGTCAGCACAACCTGGTAGTTTTTTCCGACGAGATCTACGACAAGATTCTGTACGACGATGCCGTGCACATCTGCACGGCGTCCCTGGCGCCAGACTTGCTGTGCCTGACGTTCAACGGTCTGTCCAAGTCCTATCGCGTCGCGGGTTTCCGTTCCGGCTGGATCGCCATTTCCGGCCCGAAACACCATGCCCAGAGCTACATCGAAGGTATCGACATGCTGGCCAACATGCGCCTGTGTGCCAACGTACCGAGCCAGCACGCGATCCAGACCGCCCTCGGCGGCTACCAGAGCATCAATGATCTGGTATTACCCAACGGACGATTGTTGGAACAGCGCAATCGCACTTGGGAGCTGCTCAACGACATTCCCGGCGTGAGCTGCGTCAAGCCAATGGGCGCGCTGTATGCGTTCCCAAGGATCGACCCGAAAGTCTGCCCGATCCATAACGACGAGAAATTCGTGCTCGACCTGCTGCTGTCGGAGAAGCTGCTGGTGGTACAAGGCACGGCCTTCAACTGGCCTTGGCCGGACCACTTCCGTGTGGTGACCCTGCCGCGCGTGGACGAGCTGGACATGGCCATCGGACGTATCGGCAACTTCCTCAAGTCCTATCGCCAGTAACCTGCCTGTCACCGTGCGACGCTTGCGCATGTCGCACGGTGATTGATTCAGCAACATTTCTTTGCGCCCTGCCGAACATCGCTTCTTCAATCGCTGACCGATGCCTCGTTGCGTGCTCGCGCCTAACAACGGCGGGGCTTACGACGTTAATTGGCTGACAAACACTTCCTGCATCGATGTCGGAAATGCCCTTCAAACAGCTAGACTGTTGCCGTAGGACACAGTTTGAAATAGTCACCCGGTTGAATAGCCCGGGTCAGCACCTTATATACCCCGCAGTACGCTACATCTTTAGCATGAGGAGATTTCTACAACCATGATGCGCATCCTGCTGTTTTTGGCCACTAACCTGGCGG
>LNAP01000351.1_pt1 | contig 51960 bp, 42 predicted proteins | sample 602601 | NCBI WGS metagenome assembly LNAP01 (sample SAMN02440304, study PRJNA202911) | soil metagenome | biome: Subtropical and temperate rainforests or woodlands; isolation source: soil samples (1 kg each in a 20% v/v slurry with milli Q water) were... ...
GCAGGTTGCGCACATGCATGGAATTGCCGCCGCGCCATTCCTTCGGCGCCGATTCCAGCATCAGCACCGACGCGCCGGCCTCGCGCGCCATCAGCGCCGCGCAGAGGGCAGCATTCCCCCCACCAATGACCAGGACGTCTGGAATTGAAGATGATGCTGTCATGATTGGACCGGCTCCGCTGCGACATGGCGGCCCGCAATCCAGCCAAATGTGAGTGCGGGGCCAAGCGTGATCCCGGGGCCGGGATATGCACCTTCCATGATCGATGCCATATCGTTGCCGCAGGCGTAAAGACCGCCAATGGGACGGCCGTCGTTGGCCAGCACGCGGGCCTGCGCATCGGTAACGATGCCCGCCGACATTCCGAGATCGGCAGGTTGAACTGCAACCGCATAGAATGGCGCGTCCGTCAGCGGCGCCACGCATGGATTCGGCTTCCGGTCGGCATCGCCGAGCGAGCGCTGATAGATATTGCTGCCGCGTCCGAACGCCGGATCCTCGCCGTACTTTGCGTGCTCGTTGAAGCCAGTGACAGTCTGCTCGAACGCCGCTGTGGGAACGCCGATCAGCCTTGCCAGTCCCGCCAGCGTATCGGCACGCTTCAGATAACCTGCCGCGATGTCCGCCCTGACCGACAGTGTGAAGGGCTTGATCTTGCCGAGGCCGTACTTCCACAGGAAGCGGCGGTCGCAAATCAGCCACGCCGGAATCGCGCTGTTGGCATGCGACAACTGGGCGCGCACGAACTCATGATAGGAAACGGCCTCGTTGACGAAACGACGGCCGCTGGAGTCGACCGCGATCAGGCCTGGCTTGGCGCGATCGGTGACCGTGTGCGGGTAGACCCCACGGCTGCCGTCACGGCGCGTGAAGGTCGAGGCCGGCACCCAGAAGGCGCCCTCCTGGGTCGGACCAGACAGCTTGCCGCCGAGCGACGCGGCGAGGCGCGCGCCGCGCGGGGCTTTGCCCGGCGATACTGTGGCGGTCAGGCTTCCCGCGCTGTCGGGCACATAGTCGCGCCGGAGCTCCGCGTCATGAGAAATCCCGCCGGTGGCTAGCACGACACCGCGGCGCGCCGAGATCCGGCTGCGCCGCCCGGACGCATCGGACACATCGAGCGCCGCCACACGGCCCTGCGCGTCGGCCACCAGAGCATCGACCGACACGCGGGTGCGGATCGTGACACCAAGATCGAGTGCGGACTTCAGCAAACGCCCGACCAGCGCATTGCCAAGATAGAGCGTCATGCCGCGGCGCGCGCGCAGACGCTGCAGCCCGTACCTGAAAACAAGCCTGCCGACATGCAGCGCGGAGCGCAGCGACTTGCCCACACGTCGCAGATGCGGAATATCGGCGCGGCTGATCATCATGCCACCGAACAGCATGAATTCCGGCAGCGGATCGCGCACCAGCCGGAATGCCCGCCCCAGCTCCGCGGCGTCGAACGGCACCGGCTCCAGTACGCGGCCGCCGGCAGTGGCGCCCGGCAGATCGGGATAATAATCGGGATAGGTCAGCACCGGTTGAACGCGCAGCGAGGTCCGCGCCTCAAGGTCGCGCAGCGCTTCATCGCCGCGGGCAAGGAACGCTTCGAGGCGCTCGCGATCGGCACCCGGCGCCGTCTGCTTCAGATAGGTTCGCGCAGCGTCGATCGTGTCCGGCCGCGGCGCTGCCGCAGCCTTGTGGTTGCCGGGAATCCACATCATGCCGCCCGAGATCGCCGTAGTGCCGCCGACCACCTCGGCCTGTTCCAGCAACAGCACCCTGCACCCATCCGCCGCCGCGACGCTGGCCGCCGTCAACCCGCCGGCACCAGCACCGACGACCACGACATCCCAGACGTCAGCGGAGGAAGATTCTTTTCGGCTCATACCATTCCGCCGTTGGGCTGCACGATCTGGCCCTGGATCCAGGACGCCTGATCCGATGCCAGGAAGCGCACCACTTCGGCGATTTCCTCGGGGCGGCCGATCCGGTTGAACGGGCTGAACGCCGCCATCCTGGCCTTGACCTCTTCGGTCTTGCCGGCATTGAAGAGATCGGTGTCGACCGGGCCCGGCGCGACCCCGTTGACCCGCACGCCACGACCCGACAGTTCCTTCGCCATCGCCCGAACCAGACTTTCAACAGCTGCCTTGGTGGCGGCATAGGGACCTGTGCCTGGCACCACATGGCGGACCAGCGAGGTGGTGATCGCGACGATGCTGCCGCCGTCGCGCACGCGGCGGGCCGCTTCGGCGAGAACGTTGAACGCGCCGATGACGTTGACTTCCATCAGCAAGCGGAAGTCGTCGGGCTTGAACGACGCCAGCGGCGCGCCGGGCACGTTGATGCCGGCATTGGCGATCACCGCCTGGGGCGCACCGCCGAAGTCGGTGTCGGCCTGGTCGAACACGCGCGCGACCGAAGCCGGGTCGCGAATGTCGGCCTGATAGCACTTGCCATGCGACTTGGCCGGCGGCCTGGTCGCGTAGGTGGCACAGACCCGCCAGCCCGTCGCGGCGAAGGCATCGGCGCAAGCCGCGCCGATGCCACGCGAGGCGCCGAAAATGATCACGACGGGAGATGAGCTTGTCATGGATGGTTCCTGAAAATGTGTGAAGCCGTGCTTGGAGAGGTGAAGATGCCGGACGCGGTCGCGTCAGGCGGTATCATGCGTTCAGTCCCGCTACGCGGGCGGAACTGGCGACATCCGCTCGCGCGTCGCCGCAATGGTGGCCTCGATGCCGCGTTGCAGGTCATAGGCGGGTTGATAGCCCAACTCGGCCCGGGCGCGGCTGATGTCCAGCGCGCCCTTCACCGCACTAAGCACCTTGCCGCCATGACGATAGGGGCCGCTGTCGCCCACCGTGATCCTTGCACCGGGAATGGCCGCGTTGACGGCATTCGCGGTGTCGCGCAGCGTCGGGGCCTTGCCGGTTGCGATGTTGTAGGCGTCGAACCGATGCTTCGGCTTGTCCAGCGCCAGCAAGGCGCCGGCCACCGTATCGGCGATATAGACCTGGTCGACCGCAAGATCGCCGCCGTCGGGCTGATGGAACGGCTCGCCGCGCAAGGCAGCCTCGACAAAGGTTCGTGGCATGCGCAGCCGCGGCAGATGCGGCCCGTAGACCCAGCATGTGCGGACGTTGATGCATTCCAGCCCGTGGTCGCGTGAATAGACCCGGCCGTAGTGTTCGGCCGCGAGCTTGGTGAGCCCGTAGACGCTCAGCGGCTTCTGCGGGTGTTCCTCGTCGATCACCGGCGTCAGGAAGTCGCCGTAGGTTTCCTCGGTCGAAATATGGATCACGCGCTTGATCCCATTGAGGCGCAGCGCCTCGAACAGGTTGACCGAGCCTTCGACATTGACGCGCAGCGCCTTGATCGGGATATCCTCGGCCTGGATGACGCCGACGATCGCCGCGGCATGGATCACGGCGTCCGGTCGATGCGCTTCGAACAGGCGAACCACCTGGTGCCATTCGCCGAGATCCGCGACTGCCGTGGTCACGGCCAGGCTGCCGGCGGCCAACGCTCCGATGGCCGGCGATATCGCCAGATCGGTCGCCACCACAGCATCGCCGCGCGCCAGCAATGCTGCGACGATCGCGCTGCCGAGCCATCCGCTGGCGCCGGTGACCAGAATTTTCCTGCTCATGTCGGTCACCTTACCGCGGCTTCGGCTCGTCGTCCGTCGGCGGGCAGGTGATGACGAGGAAGGTCAGCGTATCCGTCCCGGTGCAATGGAATTCATGCACCACGCCGGGGGGGATATAGGTGACATCGTTGGCGCGGACGAGGCGGCGCTCGCCATCGACGGTCAGGATCCCCTCGCCGCTCAGCACGTGATAGATCTGCTCCTGCACCTTGTGCGAATGACTCTCCACATGCGCCCCCGGCTCGTAGCAGGAAATGCGGTGATCGAAGAACCGGCTACCGACGGTTTCCGGCGTCACGATTGCCTTCGACAGCGCCTGGTTGAAATGGCCAGGATACTGGATCCAGAGCAGTTCGGCGAGATTGCGGGTGACGGCATATTTCCTTTCGCCGGCATCAGCGAAGGCATTCGGTTCGGGAGAGACGATGGTCATGGACAGGCTCCTCAGGAAGATGTGGTCAGACCGGCGAGCAGGTGCCGCTGGTCGTAGTCTGCGACGAAGCCCAGTCGCTGGGCTGCATGGGTGAGATCGTAAAGCGGCGCGAACGGCTGGCTGGCATAGACGGCCGGATCGCGAACTTCGACGGCGCCGCCGTGCAGACGCTGCAGCCGGTCCAGCGTCGGTTCGGGCGACAGCGTGACCTGCGCCGAGAGATAGAAGCGCTCGAATTCGCCGGGCTGCATCTCAAGCTCAACTGCCAGCCGGAAAGCGCGTGCCAGATCGCGCGGGTCGATGTGGTGATGCAGCGGCCCGCCGCCTGCAGATGACGGTCCGCCGACCGCCGGCCCGCGATAATTCGCGGGATCCTTGGCCCGGGCGACGATCTCGCCGGCCATTTCGGGATAGGCGACGAACACGGTGCGCAACGCCACGACCGTCATGCCGCGCAACGCATAGGACCGCGCTAGGTCTTCGCCGAGCACCTTGCTCACGGCATAGGGATCGGTGGCGAGCAACGGATGATCGACGTCGAGCGGCGCGTAGCGCGGCGCCAGCATGCGCCCTTCCCGCACCGTATAGCCGGCGACCGAATCGCTGGAGCAGAACACGGCGCGCGCGACGCCGGCGGCTTCGGCGGCCTCGAACACGGTGTATGTGCCGAGCAGGTTGACGCGCATGATGGTCTGTCCGTCGCCGGACCAGATGTTCGGAATCGCGGCGATATGCATCACCGCATCGACGCCGGCCATGGCCCCGGCCACGAGTTCCGGCGACGTGACGTCACCGACGTGCCATTCGATGTCGGGATCGCCGCGACGGCGGTCCAGACCACGCACGGCGTGACCGTGGTCGAGCAGATCCTGCACCACGAAGCGTCCGAGCAGGCCGGCGGCCCCAGTGACCAGAACAATGCTCATGCCAAAGTCCCTTGGCCGCACGGCGTAAAGCCAAGCGGTGTCAGCGCGCGATGACTGCGTAAGATCCCGGCGTCAGGATCGCGATCGATGATTTCCAGCGTCACGGCGCTGTCGTAACCAACGGCATTGAGTGCCTGTGCAACTTCGGCGAACGGCACGTCACCGTTGCCGACCGGATCGTGGCGCCAGGTTGTGCGAGTGGTATCGGACAGATGCACGATGCGAAGCTGGTCGGCGAGTTGCCTGATGCCATCTGCCGACGATTCACCGAGGAAATGCGCATTCGCCGCGTCATAACAGGCCTTCACCCATGGCGACTGGAAGCTGCGAACGAAGCTGCCCAGAGAAGCCGCATCCGGAAGACCGGCAAACGGAACGTTCTCGATGGCGAGACCGACGCCGCGCGCTTTTGCGCGGGGCAAAAGTTGTGACACGCCGTCGGCAAGCCAGTCGAGGCGGTCGGCCGCCGGCGGCGGAAACAACGGGCTCATGCGGCCGGGGACCACCACCAGCCACTCCGCGCCGAGATCACCGGCCAGATCAACGGCATCGCAAAACATCTCGACCGACGCCGCACGGACGCGGGAAAACGGACTTGCCAGATTATGGTCGAGACTCGGAAGATTGAGGGCGGTGCGTCGGGCGCCGACGTCCTCCAGAACCGCGCGCAACTCCCGCCGCGCCACCGGGCCGAAGTCATCGAGCGGCAGATGCGGCGGCTGCAGGAGAAGTTCGAACTGCCGATAGCCCAGCCTGGCCAGGCGGAGGACACAGTCCGCTGCCGACATCGACCAGATATAGCCGTAGGTGTTGATCCCGAGTTCGCGCGCCATCAGCCAGCCCTTGCACTCGGGACCGCGTCGGCCACCTTGGTGATTCCGAGCAGACGTTCCTGCAGCGCCTGGTCGGCAGCAAGGCTCTCCGCCGTGCCGCTGAACGCGATATGGCCGTTGACGAGGACATAAGCGCGGTCGGCCATCGCCAGCACGCTCTCGGCATGATGCTCGACGATCACCAGGCTCGCGCGCGTGGTGAGCTTGGCCACGGCCTCGCGCACTTCGTGCACGACGCTGGGCGCCAGCCCCTCGAACGGCTCGTCGAGCAGAATGAGCCGGCTCGGCACCATCAGCGCGCGCGAAATCGCGACCATCTGCCGTTCGCCGCCCGACAGATTTTCGGCGCGCGACCGCATCAGCAGCTTCAGCTTCGGAAACAGCTCGCAGATTTCTTCCTGCGAGGCCCCGCCCGCGCGCGCCGCCAGCTTGAGATTTTCCTGCACCGTCAGATTGGGGAACAGGCGACGACCTTCCGGCACCAGAGAGATGCCGAGACGGTTGATCTCGTCCGGCCGCATCCGGTTGAGCTCGTTGCCGTCGAACACGATGCGGCCTGAGGAAATCGCCAGCGTGCCAGTGATGGCGCGCAGCGCTGTGGTCTTGCCGACGCCGTTGCGCCCCAGCAACGCCACGACCTCACCGGGGTATACCGCCAGTTCGAGTTCCTCAAGCACCGTGCCGCCGCCGTAACCGGCACACAGACCTTCCACCTTGAGCAGCGGCGCGTCCACCGCGGTTCCGATCGTGGCGGGGCGCTGCCGCGCTGTCCGCGCCACTGCCGGCGTGGTGCCATGCGCCTGGCCGAGGTAGGCGGTGATCACCTCCGGATGCCCGGCGACCTCCGCCGGCCTTCCGTCGGCAATCAGACGCCCCTGATGCAGCACGGTGATACGGTCCGACATCGCCAGCACCCGATCGATATCGTGCTCGATCAGGAGGACGGCATGAGACTTTGCCAGGCGCTGGATCAACTCGCCGACAATCTTGCGATCGGATTCCGCGAGGCCCGCCAGCGGCTCGTCGAGCAGCAATAATTTCGCGTCGGTCGCCAGCGAGACCGCGATTTCCAGCAGGCGCTTCTCACCGTGGGACAGCGACGAACACAATTCCCCTGCCCGCGCGACCAGACCTACCGCATCCAGCAGCGACCACACCTTGTCGTTGGCGCCGTCGTTATCATAGGCATCGCGCCAGAACCCGTTCCACTGCTTCTCCGACGCCTGCACCGCGATGCGAACGTTCTCGAACGCCGTCAGATTGGGAAACACGCTCAGGATCTGGAACGAGCGCGACATGCCCAGCCGCGCGCGTTCATGCGACGACAGCTTTGCGAGCGACTGCCCTTCGAACAGCATGCTTCCGCCGTCGATCTTGTGAACGCCGGTCAGCAGGTTGAAGAAGGTGGTCTTGCCGGCGCCATTCGGCCCGATCAGGCTGTGCAGGCCGGTGCGGCTCATCTCCAGTGAGATGTCGTCCTGTGTGACGATCGAGCCGAAGCGCTTGGACAGATTGCGCACCGACAGCAGCGGAGTACCCGGGTCCTGCGGCGGCGTCCGCGCGCTGGCGGGGACGTAAGGCGCGATTATCGCTGGCCGCCGCGGGATACTGTGGCGAGTCAACGTCCATCGGTTGCGCCGCACCAGCCGCTGCAGGATGCCCTGCACGCCCTCGCTCGATAGCAGCGCAAATGCGATGATGATCGGCGCGAAGAACAGCCACCAGTTCTCCGTGAACGCGCTGAGACGATCTTCGAGCACGATAAAGATGATGGCGCCCCACAGCGGGCCGAGGAAGTGGTGGACGCCGCCCAGGGCTGCCATCAGCACCGGATCGCCGGCATGCTGCCAGCCGAGGTTGTTGGCATAGACGCCCTGCAGCAGCAGCGCCATCAGACCGCCGGCCACGCCGATGGCGCCGCCCGCGATGGTCAGGGCAAACAACTTGGTCCGAAACGTATCGAAGCCGAGGCTGGCGACCCGCTGCTCATTGTCCCGGATCGCCTGCATCACGCGACCGAACGGTGCGTGCGCGATGCGCCACAGCAGCCAAAGCGCACCCAGGATGACCGCCAGTGCGAAGACGTGAAACGACATCGCCGAGGCGAACAGCGGCCGCTCGACGTTCTGCAGGCCGTTCTCGCCGCCCGTGACCGTTGTCCACTTGAAGGCGATCTCGAACGCGATCTGCGAACATGCCAGTGTCAGCAGCGAAAAATACAGCCCGCGTCGGCGCAGGATGACGGCGCCCACCACAAACGCGAGCAGCAGGGAGAATACGAGCGCAATGGCGATGCCGCTCAGTTCATTGCCGCCCCAACCGCTGCCGCCGAGAATGGCGAGGGCATAGCTCGCGCAGCCGAAGAAGAACGACGCACCGAACGGCACGAGGCCGAGGTAGCCGATCAGGAAGTTCACGCCACCGGCATAGAGGGTGTAAATCCCGATCTGGGTGATGCGATGGATCGGCATGCCTGTCGCCAGCGCGATGCCGGTCCCGGCGATCAGGACAACCGCCATCACGACGATCGGATGATCCCAAAGGCGTTGCAGCAAGGATGATCTGGATTTCATTCGAAACGCTCCCAGCGCTCGCCGAACAGGCCACGCGGCCGCAGCAGCATGATTGCGAACATGAGGACATACATTGAGGCGGCAGCGGCCTCAGGCTTGAACTGGATGGTCAGTGAAGTCACAATACCGACGGCAAGTCCGGCGACGACCGCACCTCGGAACGAGCCCAGCCCGCCGATTGCGACCACCACGAAGGCCGGCATCACGGCATTGGCGGCCATCGACGGCGACACCGTCCACAGCGGCGCGGCGAGCACGCCGGCGATCGCGGCCAGCGCACAGCCCAGACCAAACACCGCGGTCAGCACGCGCGGCAGGTTGATGCCGAGCAGTTCAACCATTTCCGGATCGCGGCTTCCCGCGCGCAGCACGCGACCGTAGGGGGTCCAAGACAGGAACCCCCACAGCCCAAGCAGCGTCGTGATCGTGATGGCGAGAACCGCCACGCGATATTTGGTGATCAGCAGTGGACCGGCCTCGACGATGCCGGTGAGCGCGGGCGGCGGGTTGAACGGCTTGCCGTCCGCGCCCCAGAAGTAGCGAATCAAAGCTTCGATCAGCAACGCCAGGGCGAAGGTGACGATCAGGCTGAGCAGCGGCTCCTTGCCGTAGAGGCGACGGATCAGCGTTACCTCCACGACCATCCCGATCAATCCGACCAGAGGCGGCGCGAGAATCACCGCGCTCCAGCCGAACAGTTGGAACAGCTGCCACGCCACATAGGCACCCAGCGCGAAGAATGCGCCATGCGCGAAGTTGATCACCCCCAGCAGCCCGAAGGTGATGGAGAGCCCCACCGCGATCAGAACGTAGATGAACCCCAGCACGAGGCCGTTGGCCACCTGTGAGACGAGAGTATCCAGCATGTTCACACCCGTTATGGATCTGCGGAACGAGGCAGCGTCGGTGCCGGCCCGGAGGGCCGGCACCGGGCTCAGAGCGCCGGCATTGAGCAGCCGACTTCTTCCTTCGAGCCGAACGCCTTTGCAGTATCGGCCTCGCTGTCGGACGTATTCCTCAGCACGTCGAAGTAGTCCCACTTGTCGGTGATCTGCTTCTTGACGCCGACGATGACCGCCGGCCGCACCATCTGGTGATCCCAGTCACGGAAGAAGAACGGGAACGCCTCCTCGGTGTTCTTCCATTTCTCGAGCTGCGTCACGATCGCCTTCGCATCGGTCGACTTCGCCGCCTCGATCGATTCGAGCAGCGCGCGCATGCCGATCCAGCCGGACCAGGTCTTGTCCGACGGCGGCTCGTTGTACTTCTTCCTGAAATCCTCGATCATCTTCTTCTCGACCGCGGTGTTCTTGGGGTTGTTGTAGTACCAGGGCTTCACATAGATTCCGGTGGACGCTTGGGGACCGACATCCCAGAAGTCGGTATCGGTGACGGCGATGGCGGCATAGGGGATCTTGTCCTTCATGCCCATCTCGTTCCACTGCTTGAGGAAGTTCGAGAAGTCGCCGCCCACCAGACCGCCGACAATGACGTCCGGCTTGGCCTGGCGGATCTTGAGGATGTACGAGCTGTAGTCGGCGGTGTTGATCGGAACCTCATCGACGCCGACTTCGGTGGCGCCGACCTCCTTCAGCAGGGCGCGCGAGGCCCGAAGGATATCCTGGCCGAAGGCATAGGAGGCGGTGATGAAGTAGACCTTCTTGCCGACCTGCGACACGTAGGGCATCAGCCCCTTCATCTGCACCGGGACGGTCGCCTGAGTGCGGAAAGTGTAGCGGCTGCAGTTCTTGCCGGTGATTTCGCTGGCCGCCGCGCCGGTCAGGATCAGCGGAATCTTCTCACGGTTGGCAACGCTCATCATCGCAAGGGCCGACGAGCTGTAATTGCCGCCGACGACGGCGACCACCTTGTTCTCGTCAATGAGTCGTTGCATATTCTGCTGCGACACCTGCGGATTCGGCTCGTCGAGCCAGACCAGCTCGATCGGCCGGCCGAGCACCTTCTTGCCCGCCTGCTCCACGGCCAGTTCGCTGCCGCGCTGCAGATACTGTCCGATGGCCGCGCCGGGTCCCTGCTTCGAATAGATCAGGCCAATGCGAATCGGCCCGTCGGTCTGGGCACGGGCAGCGCCCGCCCAACCCAACACCGCTGAGGCCGCGACACCCGCTAGGGCACCGATGATAGTTCGTCTAACCAGTCCTGTGCTGTTCATGATTGTTTCTCCCTTTGATGTTTTTTTGCAGTTTCTTAGTCTTGGGCAGCCCGGTACGGCTTGCCGAAAATCGGCTCCTTGTAGGGAATTGGCGGCAGCTCCCAGGTGCCGGTGGACGGCGGCCGCACTTCCGAGTCGACGTGCAGGTCGATGACGCAGGGCCGGCGGTTCTTGATGGCAGTCTCGACCGCCCCGCGCAGATCCTCGCTGCGGGTCACCGTCACGCCGTCGGCGCCGCAGGCGCGCGCCCAGGCGGCAAAGTCAGGATTGTAGCGGTCACCGCCGGGGCCCTGGTTGCCCTTGTAGAAGGCGGTGCCGTACTCGCGGCCTTCGAACAGCCCGTACTGCAGATCCCTGATCGCACCCCAGGCAAAATTGTTCCAGACGATCCAGATGCAGGGCAGGTCGTATTCGACGGCCGTCGCCACCACGTAGGGCGCCATCATGAAGCCCCCGTCGCCGACCACGGCAACGCAAGGCCGGTCGGGAGCTGCAAGCTGTGCACCCAGCACCCCGCAGACACCGAAACCCATTGAGGAGAAACCCCAGCTGTTCAGCATGCTCTGCGCGCGGCGCGGCTTCCAGAACTGCATGAACCAGTTGTGGTGCACGCCGGAGTCAAGCGACAGGATGACATCGTCCGGCAACACATCGAGCAGCGCACCGACGACATATTCCGGGCGGATCGGCGTCGTCACCTCGCTGAAATGCGGGCGAATGAACGTTTCCCATTCCGCCTGCCATCCCGCCACCTCGGCGCGCCAGTCACCGAAATTTTCGCGGACGATCTCGCGCCGTTTCGGCAAGGCCGCGATCAACTGCGCGGCAAAGGCCTTGGCATCGGCAATGATACCGAGCGTCGGCGGATAGTTTCGGCCGAGCTCCGCCGGATCGATATCGACCTGCAGCAGCTTGGTGCTGGGGAAATTCCAGGAATAGCCGGCGTGCCAGCTTGAGGACGAGCGATCGTCGAAGCGCGTGCCGATGCAGATCACCAGATCGGCATGGCGGCCGGCCTGGTTGGCGGGATAGGCGCCGTTGCGCCCGATGAAGCCCAGCGTCAACGGATCGTCGGCGGGCACGCAGCCCATGCCGTTGGGCGAAGTGATGACCGGAATGCCGAGCGTCTTCTGCAACTCTGAAATTTCCGGGCCGGCTTCTGCGAGGGTCGTCCCCTGCCCGATGAAGAAAACCGGCTTGCGCGACGTGGCGAGCAGGTTGAGCGCATGGTTGACATCGGTCTCGCTCGCGCTCGGCCGATGGCCACCGTGCAAATGCGACGGCGCCGGCAGTTCGACGTCGGCCTCCTCCTGAAAGACGTTGTAGGGAATATCGAGATTGACCGGCCCCGGCCGCCCGGTGACCATGGTGTCGAAGCCCTGGCGCAGGGCCAGCGGCAGCATATCGACCCGGCTGGGCTGGAACGTCCGCTTCACCACCGGCCTCAACACCTGGGCGAAGTCCGCCTGGTTGTGCGCGTAAAGTTCCTGAAACGGGGCGCGATTGGCCTGCGAGGTCGGCACGTTGGCGGTGATCGCAAGAAATGCCGATGAGTCCGACAGCGCGGTCGCCAGCGACATCACCATATTGGCCGAGCCCGGCCCCGTGGACGTCAGGGTCGCCACCGGCTGGTGTTTCACACGGAAGTAGGCGTCGGCCATATGTCCGGCGCACTGCTCATGGCGGGGCGACACCAGCTTGACCTGATCGCGGACGGCGTGCAGCGCGTCGAGGATTCCGACATTCCCATGCCCACAGATCCCGAACACGAAGGGTACCTTTTGTTTGACGAGATATTCGGCGATGACTTCGCCGCCCTTCATCTTGGTCATGTCTTCTCCCTGTCGTTTTTCCTGATACGTGGCTCAGGCCAGTATCGTCACCATTCGCTCTTCGCTCATTTCGCGAATCGCATAACGCGGCCCTTCGCGGCCAAAGCCGCTGTCCTTGGAGCCTCCATACGGCATCAGATCGACGCGGGAACTCGGCGTTTCGTTGATGTGAACCCCGCCGACCTGCAGCTTGCGTGCGGCGAGCAACGCACCGTCCAGCCGCTGGGTGAAGATGCCAGTCGCAAGTCCGAAAGGGGTATCGTTCACCTTTGCGATCGCCTCATCCAGGTGATCGAAGGGCATGATGCAGAGCACCGGCCCAAACACCTCCTGGCAGCCAAGAGGCGTGTCGGCGCTGACATCGACGAGCAAAGTGGGCGGCACGACCGAGCCACTGCGTTTGCCGCCAACCAGGCGACGAGCGCCCTGCTTCACGGCGATGTCGATCCACGATTCGATCCGTTTGGCAGCATCCTCGCTGATGACCGGGCCAACGACGGTCTTGTCGTCGCTGGGGTCGCCGTAAGGAAGCGCCTTCACAAGCGCTGTGAGCCTGCTCTCGACCTGATCGAATTGGGCTCGCTGCACCAGAAGCATCTGGATCGACGTACAAACCTGACCCGCCTTGCGGTAGCTTGCATTGATGATCTTCGGCAAGGCAATGTCGAGATCGGCATCGTCACAAACGATGCAGTGTGCGATCGATCCCAGCTCCATCTGGGTGCGCCGCAGGCCCACGCTGGACTGGATGGCACGCCCCACATCGGTGCTGCCTGTGAACGCGTAGAACCGCACCGTGGGGTCGCTCAACAACCATTGTGCGACCTCCGCCCCGCCATGCAACACTGACATAAGCCCGGCGGGCAAGCCGGCAGCCGAAAGACACTCGGCCATAATGCAGGACGTCATCGGCGTGTGCAGCGAGGGCTTGAGGACGACGGCGTTGCCAGCCGCCAGGGCCGGACCCACCTTGTGGGCCACCGTATTCAGCGGCGCATTGAACGGGGTGATCGCGCAGACCACGCCAAGTGGAACCCGCAACGTGAAGCCGATGCGACCAGCCTGCCCCGGCGCACCCTCCATGGGTACCACCTCGCCGCTGAAGCGACGCGCCTCCTCGGCCGACAGCCGGAACGTGGCTGCGCAGCGCTGGATTTCACCCAAGCCATCGCGGCGCGGAAAGCCGGCCTCCTTGCAGAGAATGTCGGCGAGTTCAGAAGCGCGCTCCTCGATCAGGTCGGCCGTACGATCGAGGATCTGACCGCGTTCATAGGGCGTAAGCGTGTTCGCGCGAAACGCGTCGTTCGCTGCTGCGACGCACAACTGCACTTGGTTGCGGGACGGCAGATGGGCTTTCATCGCTGGCCGGAGCCGGAACTTGTCGGTGACGTCGACTGTCGCCAGACCATCGGTCCATTCACCGGCAATCAGCAATCGGCACGAAGGCAGTTCGTCAACCGACAACTGCTGTGCCAGACCTTTCGCCATCGAGTTCACTCCCTCATCTTCTGTTCTTGGCTCCCTGCTTAGAGTTAAATTGACATAGGCAAAAATACCGATTTGCATTGGCTGCCATAAGCGAAGCATATAGCCCCCAAGAACAATCCTAACCGGCAGGGAACTATGGATCTGCGTCAGTTGCGCTATTTTGCCCAGATCGTGGAGAGCGGCAGTTTCTCCAAGGCGTCGCGGTGTCTGTTCGTGGCTCAGCCTGCACTCAGCCAGCAACTGGCAAAACTTGAAGACGAGGTGGGCAAACCGCTGTTGCAGCGATCGGCCCGTGGCGTCACGCCGACGGACAACGGCTTGGCGCTGTACCATCACGCCCGATTCCTGCTTCGCCAGTTCGACCAGGCGCTTCCGATCGCACGTCAGGAAGCCGGCGAAGTCCGCGGCATGGTGTCGTTAGGACTGCCGGCGACGACCGTCGTTGCAGTCGGCCTCCCTCTGATGAGAAGCATTCACGAAAAATATCCCGGGATTCTTCTCAACGTTGTCGAGGGGATGAGCGGACATATCGCCCAGATGATGCGGTTGGGGCAGTTGGACCTCGCCATTCTCTTCACCAACGACATTTCATCCAAGCTGGATGCCACACCCTTGCTCGAAGAGGAGCTGTTCCTTCTGCTCCCCGAAAGCAGTGCGCTTGTGCCCGCAAACCGGACAAGTCTTACTGTAGCCGAGGTCGCAACATTGCCGCTCATTCTGCCGACCGCGAGCCACGGCCTTCGCCGAAGGGTGGTCGCGGAATTCGAGCAACGCGACCTCACTCCGCACGTTGTCGCCGAGATCGATTCGCTGTCGTTGTTGATGAGTTGCGTTTATGACGGCATGGGCGTGACGATCAAACCCATGTCGGCCTTGCAGCACGAAGGCGAGCGCGGCAAGCAGTGGCGCGCGCTGTCGATTTCGGATGCCCATATCGTGAGGCGCAATTATTTGTATTCGATTGCGTCAAATCTTCTTTCGCCGGCTGCCTCGGCTGTCGCCATCGAACTGCGCGACACCGCACGTATGCTTGTCACATCAAAGCAGTGGCGAGGGGTCTCCCTGATTGCCAATACTCTCGACGTGGAAAATCCAGCAACTGCTTTAGCCGTGTAGCGATACCCAAATAGAATGATCATCGCGGCATCGACGTGCCGTGATGATCCATACCGGAGTCAACGCTGTGCAGCGCACTGGCCAAGCCAAGGCGCTGCGGGCACAAAGTGCGGGGCCCCCTTCGCGGCCAGCGTGCAAAGATCTCAAAAAGTGACCCTTGCTGAGAAAGGCGAAATTTCGAGGAAGCCTTGAAAACGGTCGCGCGCGCGTATGATTGAAGCTTTCAAGGCGCTGCGATGCCCCGGCCAGTAAACATCAGAGTTCGGCAATCGCCTGATCTTTGACACGGCTATTCAGGGGCGAACCAAAGAATACGGATGTACCCTGCGAAGTGCACTTCATTGAAGTCTTGAAGGTGGCGTGTTCCTGGTCTGATGTCTTCAACAATATGGATGGGCCAATCAACCGGCAGGGTGCCAATGCACGACCGGCACATGTCAGTCGATCGTGCGCATCAGAAACGTCTGGTTTCTCATCGTTCAACGGCCGCCCTGCGCCAGAAGCGTCCATCGAAATTTCAGCTGATCAGCCACGCACGCTTTATCGCGTTTGCACGAATCTGTCAGTTCGGACAGGGTTGCCCCGCCGCTCCCCACATCGCCACGTCCTTGACATGACGCTCGAAGGTGCCTGGCGGCGGCGTGCGCCCTTGACCGGGGTGCCAGGCCCGGGGAATGAAGCCGTTCAGCGATTCATCATGGCGCAAGTGGTCGAGCAGAGCGACGGCGTCACGGCCGCCGTTGCGTTTGGGATCCTTGAGCTGCGCACAGATCTCTGCGCCGCTCTTGCCGAACCAGATGAATTCCACTGGCGCCAACTGCCACTCAATGCCGGCGCGCGGCGGCGCGGGCGCGGGATCGTTCGCCTGGGTCGAGGTCATGTGACAGGTTGAGCAGCGGAGCGCCTCAGCGCCGATGCGGCTCTTTCCGCCGTGGACGTTCATGCCGTGAATGCGATCCTTGCCTTCGCCCGCCGGCGTCCAGATCGGAATGGCCTTGGCATCGACATGACAATTGGCACAACGTGGATGCTTCACCACCGCTTCAATTCTCTTCCAGGCCTCCAGCCCCTGGTTGCGGCTGACGCTGCCCGGCGGCAAGGCATCCTTCGCCGGGCCCTTGGCGGCGGCAACCATTCCCGTGACAGTCGCGACGGATGAAACGAAGACGAGTGCGACAAGGGCTCTGTTCATGGCTCTCTCACACGAAATCGATGAACTTGTTGAACGGCATTTCACGGATCCGTTTTCCGGTTGCCGCGAAGATCGCATTGGCGAGAGCCGGAGCCGCAGGCGGCACGGGCGGCTCGCCGACACCTCTCACCTTGGGATCGTTCTCCAGACCACGAACCTCGATCACCGGACACTGGTACATCCGCATGGCTTCGTGGTGGTTGAAGTTGGTCTGCTGCACCGCGCCGCCTGCGTAAGTCAGTTCACAGTTCATGGCATGGCCGAGGCCCCAAACGACCCCTCCCTGCACCTGGTTTTCGAAGTTGACGGGATCGATGATCTTGCCGACATCGACTGCGACCCAGACCTTGTCGATCCTGATTCCGCTGTCCGTCACGGTCACCTCGACGACTTCGGCGACCGGCGTCCCGAACGATTCGACGAATGCGACGCCGCGCCCCCGGCCGTTGCCGAGCGGTCCCTTCCAGTTCGACATTTCGGCGACCGTCTCGATCACTTTGCGGTAGGTGGGAACCGAACACATCTCGATGCGCGCCTGTATGGGATCGCGCCCCGCTGCATGGATCAGTTCGTCGATGAAGCTTTCGGTGAAGAAGCCGGCTGACGAGGCGCCCACGGACCGCCACGTGGTGCAAGGTGACAGGCCCTGCGCTTCGTAGCTGGTGGCCCTATAATTCGGGATGTCGTAGTAGACGTTCCACAAACAGGCAGCCAACTGGCCATCGGGATCCTTCGAAGGCGCGCCCATACGCCCGAGCAGCTCCTTGAACGGTGGCGTCGATGCCGATTGCAGGTTTGCTGCCAGGATCTTTCCTTTTTCGAAGCTGCCTTTGTGGCGGGCGAGCGAGATCTGGCGCGGGATATCCTGGCGAAAATCCTCCTCGCGGGAAAACACCAGCTTGATCGGCGTCCCGCGCATCTGATTGGCAATTTCGGCCAGAACCCCGATATTCGCGAATTCGAGGCGGTGCCCGAAACTCCCGCCGGTCCACTGATTGTGAAACGTCACCTGCTCCGGCTTGATGCCGATCGCGGCCGCCGCGATGGACTGCACGGCCTGCGGGCTTTGGTGACCAACCCAGATTTCCATCCCGCCGTCGGAGACAACGGCAACCCCGTTGAGCGGCTCCAGCGGTTGATGGCCCACATAGGGCGCGCGATATTCGGCCTCGACGAAGGTGCCACTCTTCAGTCCGGCTTCGACATCGCCGATGTTGCGCCATTGCTTGCCCAGGAATTCGGGCTTGAACGACGCCTCCAGAATCTTCCAGTGGCCGGCCTGCTCCGCAGGGTACGTCGACGGGGCCCACTTGCAATCGATGGCCGCCACCGCCTGCATCGCGTACCAGCTGTTGGTCGCGATCACCGCAACGCCATTCTTGACCTTCAGGATCTTCCTGACCCCGGGCATCGACCGCGCCTTGCGCGCGTCGTACGATTTCAGCGGCTGGCCCTTGTTGGGGTTCAGCTTGACCGACGCAAACAGCATGCCGTCCATTTTCAGATCGATGCCGAATTGCAGTTCGCCCATGACCTTCGATCGCACGTCGAGACGCGTCATCGGCTTGCCCAGAATTCGCCATTGCGACGGGTCGCGAGGCTTCGCATCGAGCACGGGCGGAATCTTCGCGGCCTCCGCCGACAGTTCGACGTAGGGAACCTTCGTTCCGTCCGGCAGGATGACGTGGCCCGACCGGGTGCGAAGGTCAGCCACAGCCACGCCCGAACGCTTGGCTGCCGCGGCCTTCAGTGTCTCGCGCGCGACCGCCCCAGCAACACGCAGCTTTTCATAAGTGTCCGGGATCGTGCTCGAGCCGCCCGTCATCTGCAGACCGGACTTCCGAAGCGATTCCAGCGCCACCGCGCGCGCCTGTTCGGCAGCGGGGCTCTGGTCCGCTGCCACGAACGGCGCCAGTTCATCTGCGAACCCGGTGTTGAAGTAGACCGGGCTTGGTCCCGCAAACCGGATTTCGAACTGGCCGGGATCGAGGTCCATCTCCTCGGCAATCATGATCGGCTGCACCGAGCCGACGCCCTGGCCGATATCGGCATGCTGGGCAATCAGCGTGATCTTTTCAGGGCTGATCTCGACCCACGGATTGAAGGATACGGAGTTGGGCCCGAGGCCGGCTTGCAGCGGATTGGCATCAGCGGCCGCAGATGCCTGCGCGGCGTCGCCATAGGTGCCGAACGCGACACCACCTGCGACGGCCGTGGCACCAACGATGAACGCGCGCCGTGAAATGCTGTGCATGCCGCCCATCTCATTTCTCCGCCATCTTGGCCGCCGCCGCGTGGATCGCGGCGCGAATGCGCGGATAGGTGCCGCAGCGACACAGATTGCCCGACATCACCTCGTTGATCTCCTCGTCGCTCGGCTTCGGGATCAGTTCGAGAAGCGAAATGGCCTGCATGATCTGGCCGGTCTGGCAGTAGCCGCATTGCGGGACCTGATGTTCGATCCAGGCCAGCAGAACCGGATGAGCGTCTCTGTTTGGCAGTCCCTCCATCGTCACCACTGACTTGCCGGCGACCTCGCCGACATGGGCCTGGCAGGAACGCACCGCCCTTCCGTCGATATGAACAGTGCAGGCGCCGCATTGCGCCACGCCGCAGCCGAATTTCGGACTGGTGAGCCCGAGCTCGTCGCGCAACGCCCACAGCAGAGGCATCGCGGGATCGACATCGACCTTGTTCTTGATGCCGTTGACGGTGAGCTCGATCATGTCGATGTCCTCTCGGCTTCTATTCGGCAAATGGCGGTGACAACACTGCATGGTTGCCACCGGTGCGTATTTCCGGATCCTGCGGAATCATTGGCAATCCCTGCGGAATGCCCGGCCGCGGCGGCTTCGCTTTGCGATCCGCCGGAGCGCAGCACAACTCGCGGTACTGCCCCGGCGTGAGACCCGTGGCCTTGCGAAACACACGCGTGAAATTGGCCTGCGAGCCGAAGCCAAATGCCAAGGCGATTTCGGCCAGCGACAGATGGCTGCGTGCAAGCTCGTGTCGCGCGGCCTGGGTGCGGCGATCGATGACGTAACGATGCGGCGACAGGCCCGTCGCTTCCCGAAAAAGCCGCGAGAAGTGGTACGGGCTGAGGCAGGCTTCAGCCGCCAGGTCCTCGAACCGGAGATCGAGGTGGAAAAACGCCTCGATGTAGTGCAGCACGCGTTGCAGCCGCTGCGGATCGAGCGATGGCGATTTCTGCGGCGGGCGCCAACGGTCGATCGTGTAATTGCCGAGCAGATGCGCGGCGAGCGCGACCTGGATCCCCTTCACGAACAGCGCATCGGTCGGCTCGCCCGGACGATGCAGCAGGTCCCGCAACGGCGAGCAGATATGGAACAGCACTTGGTCCGCCAGACCATGGGCGTAGGCAATCTCGACTTTCGCCGGATCGATATCAAAGTCGGCAAGCGCGCTTTGATCGAGCAGTGCCGGAGGCAGGTACACATGAAGACATTCCATGCGGTCCGAAAGTTCGAGATGGCTCTCCTGCGTCCCCGCCGGCACCAGATAGCTCATGCCAGGGCGCGCAAGACTCTGCTGGATCTGGCCGTTTCCGGTCCGGCAGACCATGCCGCCGCCTGACAGCAGCAGAATGACTTCCGTGCATGTGGGGACCGGCGTGGCCTGCAGCCCGGCTTCGAACTTCCGGTGTTCGACGCTGAGCGTTGGCCAGTCCGTCGTCTCCGCCAGCTTCTCGCTGGTCCGATATTTGTCATCGCCATACGTGCCGAGCGGCATCTTCGCCAACCCTTCAAGTGCGTGGTCCCGCATCGCGTGTGGGTCCGGTCCGGGCGCACCGTGAGACGGATACATCTTTCAGGCCGCCCCCCTGAACGCTCAGTCCATCCACATGAAGTTGTTGGGTGACCTTGCGGGGAAGTCCAGAGACCGTCCGGTTAAAAGAAGTAAAAGGCAAACAGCGCAATGACTTGTCCGCGCGCCGCAAGCGGCGGCGATCGACCCGAGATGAGCAGGATTCGCCGATCATTGCGCAGGGATTGGAAATACCGGCTGGCGCGCGCGATCTAAGCTCGTTGTATCGACCAGCCCTGTCGCCCATCTCCGAATGGAGGTTGCCATGAAGCCGATCATCGCCGCGCTTGCCGCCCTCTCGATCATGGCGGCCCAGGTTGCAACCGCGACTGCGGCCGAAAGAACCGTTTCAATCGTTCTCGTCCATGGCGCCTTCGTCGATGCCTCGGGCTGGAAGGCCACCTACGATGTCCTTTCGGACGCGGGCTACGAGGTGCTCGTCGTCCAGCAGCCGACAATCTCGCTGCGCGACGATGTGGCGGAGACTGAACGCGTGATCGCCAAGGCCCGGCACCCTGTGATCCTTGTAGGCCATTCCTACGGCGGGATGGTGATCACGGAAGCGGGCGATAATCCCAGGGTTCGCAGTCTCGTCTATCTTGCGGCATTTGCGCCCGATGCCGGCGAGTCGGTCAGCACGCTCGCCGAGGCCCCCGCGCCGGCGGGCGAGCGCAAGGCTCCCCTTGTCACCGAGGGCAACTATCTCCTGGTCGACGCCGGGAAATTTCCGCAGTCGTTCGCGGCCGATGTTGACCCCGCCATCACGCGCTTCATGGCCACCGCGCAACTGCCGTGGGGGCTGCAGGCGGTTCAGACCAAGGTGGACCGCGTCGCCTGGAAGACGAAGCCCTCCTATTTCATGGTGACAAGTGAGGATCACATGATCCCGCCGTCGGCCCAGCGCACCATGGCCCGACGGTCAGGCGCGAAGGTGACCGAGTTGAAAAGCAGCCACGCGGTAATGCTGTCGCATCCAGGCGAGGTCGCAGCATTCATCAAGAGTGCGGACTCCGCCGCCGCCGACTGACAAAGGCCGCGGCCGACGCGGTCGCCAGATCACGACAGTCTCGAAAACTCTGCAGCAACAACGGGTCTTCACCAATGCCGCGCTCTTCCGTCACTCTGTCTCTGGCCGACGCCAAACGGATGCTTGAGGCCGGCGAAGCCAAGGCCGCAAGTCTCGGAGTGGCCTACAATATCGCTGTCGTCGATGCAGGCGGCGCGCTGCTGGCGTTTTCCCGCCAAGACGGCGCCCTGATCGGCAGTATCGAGCTTGCCATCGGCAAGGCGGTAACGGCGCGCATCTTCGACAAGCGCACCGCCGACCTCGCAACCATGGCGCAGCCGGGGGCGCCGCTCTACGGCATCCAGCAGACCAATGACGGCAAGGTCGTGATCTTCGGAGGCGGCCTGCCTATCGTGATCGGCAAGGCGATCGTCGGCGCCGTCGGCGCGAGCGCGGGCACCGTCGGTCAGGACATTGCGGTGGCAGAGGCCGCAGCCGCGGCCGTCGCCGACGCTCGCAGCAGTGAGAGTCCTGCGGCGTCTCGCACGTCAACCGAACATCAGCCAGACCCGATGACCCGAGGAGGTTTCCATGAGCAAGGGTAAAGTCATTATCGCCGGCTCCAACGCCACACGGATCGAAATCCAGGGTGGCGGCACGGGTCCCACCGGACAGTATCTCAACGAAACCGTGGTGCCTGCCATGGCGCTTGTGGAGGAAGGCTATGACGTGGTGCTGGCGACGCCCGATGGCACCGAGCCGCATATCGATCCCGTCTCGGACGTCGCCCAGCATTTCGGCGGGGACGACGCCGCCTACAAACGCGGGCGCGCCTTCTTCGACACCCATCCCGCGATGGTCAATGTCCGCACCCTGCGGTCCATCGTCGATGAGGGCCTCGACAACTATGCGGGCGTCTTCGTGCCCGGCGGCCAGGCGCCGATCGTCGACCTGATGCAGGATCCCGATCTCGGCAAGATCCTGCGTCACTTCCATGAACGCGGCAAGCCAACGGCCCTGCTCTGCCACGGGCCGATCGCGACGCTGTCGGCGCTTCCGCAGGCGAAAGCCTATCGGGCTGCGCTGATCGCGCGCGACCATGCCAAGGCGTCCGACCTCGCAAAGAACTGGCAATATGCCGGCTACAGGATGACGGTGTATTCGGCCAGCGAGGAGATACCGATCGAGGAGCAGATTCTACACGGCAAGCTGTACTTCAACATGCCGGACGCGCTGGGGCTGGCCGGCGGCATCGTCACGACCGGTGCCGACTTCGCGCCCCATGTGATCGAGGATCGCGAGCTGATCACCGGACAGAATCCGCGATCGGATCATCCGATCGCGGCAAAGCTGATCGCGGCGCTCAATCGCGCGCCGGCATTTCAATCCGCACGATGAATGCGGCCTTGACCGAAGTCCGGAAAGGAGGCCCCGCATGACGCGATCGCTGTCCAAGATCACCGCCATCCTGACAGCTCATCCCGGCAAAGTCGCCGAACTGGAAGCCCTGCTGACGGCGATGGCGCCGCACTGCAGGGCTGAGCCCGGCAATCTGCGCTGGGACGTCTGGCGCGAGCCGTCACCCGGTGCGCGCTTCGTGCTCGATGAACTCTATGTCGACGCCGCCGCCGTCGAGGCGCATCGCGGAACGCCGCATTATCAGGACTATCTGACCAGGATCCCGGAACTGGCCGACCGAGCCGCGTGGCAGCTGGAGGCCGTGGCGGTCGGCTGAGGACGCCCGCAGCGTCGACCTCGCCGGTTAAGCGTCGCGCCACAAAACCGCCGCCAATTGAGCCCCGGCTTACAGCACCGTCGAGGCCAGGCACCGGGTCGCCATCGCACCATCTGCAATTCAACCGACCGTTCCTAGACTCCCACACGCCTTCATGATGGAATGACGCAGGTGATCAATATGGAACATATATTGCTCACGGAAACGCCTCATGGAGGCCAGGCTGAGTACCGACGCAGACGTTGTGTACGCCTTCGGAAAGTATCGATTTCTGCCGCGCCGGCACCTGCTGGTGTGCGGCGAGGCGCCCGTTCGCGTCGGCGCAAGGGCCCTCGACCTTCTGCAGCTGCTGATTGAGCGCCAGGGAGAACTGGTCAGCAAGTCGGATCTGATCCGCTTTGCATGGCCGGACACCTTCGTCCATGAGAGCAATCTGAAGGTCAACATCGCTGCATTGCGCCGCGCGTTGCAGCAGGATGGCAACGAACTCCCCTACATCGTCTCCGTGTCTGGCCGCGGCTACCGCTTCGCGGTGCCGGCGCGCCTGGAGACGACGCCTGGCTCGACATGGACAGCTCCATTCGTCGACCAATTCGAAGCCAGCCTGCCGGCGCTGCCCCACCCGTTGGGGCGCGACGACGACATCGCAGCCCTTGCCGCCGCTGTCGGCAATGAAGGCGTGGTGACCATCGTGGGGCCGGCCGGCGTCGGCAAGACGACAGTCGCTGTCGCAGCGGCCCGGCAACTGGCCGAGCGTCTGCCGCATGGCGCCTGCTTCGTCGATCTCGCCATGATCAACGACCCGCAGTTGGTCTGCGCGGCGATCGCCTCTGCGCTCGGCCTCAGCACCGGGCTGGCCGATCTGCTCGTCGGCATCGTCGCCGCCCTGCGCAACGCCAACCGGCTGCTGATCCTGGACAATTGCGAACACGTTCTCTCGACCGCAGCCAGCGTTGCCGCGCATATCCGGGAGTCCGTGCCGCACGTCGGCATCATCGCGACCAGCCGCGAACCACTCCGCGTCCGGTTGGAAACCGTCTATCGGCTGCCGCCGCTGCCATGTCCCGCCCCCGATATGCTGGTCGATGGCACGCAGGCCATGGCATTCCCGGCGATCGCGCTTTTCGTGACGCGCGCGCAGGAAGCGAACGGCTATTGTATGAGCGACGACGACGCGCCGGCCGTCGCCGAGATCTGCCGCCGGCTGGACGGCGTACCGCTGGCCATCGAACTGGCGGCCCCGCGACTCCAGACCTATGACGCGGCGACCCTGCTGCAACACCTCAACCGCAGTTTCGGCCTCCTCAATCACGGGCCAAGGAATGCACCGCTGCGCCATCAGGCCCTGCAGACGACGCTGGACTGGAGCTACAGGCTTCTGTCCGATGCCGAGGCGCGACTGCTTCGCATGCTCTCCGTCTTCGCCGGCGCTTTCAGCCGTGATGATGTGCTCGCGGTTGCCAGCGAGCTGAAGACGCCGCCCAGCGACAGTGCCGCATGCCTCGAAAACCTGTCGTCGAAGTCGCTGGTCGCGCAAGACCATGCCGGCGGGCGACTGCAACACCGGTTACTCGACGCGACCCGGAGCTACGCCCGCGAACGACTGCGGGCCGAAGGCGAGCACCGGCGCACCTGCGAAGCGCACGCGCGCTATCTGCAGCGCCTGTTCGGGCAGGCCGAGGCCGAGTGGGCAAGGCTCCCGCGAGAGGATTGGCTGGCCAAGTATAGCCCGCGTGTCCATGATCTGCGCAAGGCGATTGACTGGGCGTTCTGCGCGGATGGCGATCCCGAGATCGGCATACAGCTGACTGTCGCCGCCATACCGCTGTGGGATGAGCTGTCCTCGGTCGGGGAAAGCAGCCAGCGCGTTCGCACGGCGCTACAGGCGGCAAAGGCCCTACCCGACTGCGACCCAGTTCTGCAGATGAAACTTGCGACCGCCCATGCGCGGACCCTCGCATTTGCCGAGCGCCTTGATCCGGATGCGGAAGCCGCCTGCCTGGAGAGCGTGCGGCTGGCGCAAGCCAACGGCGACGCTGACTATGAACTACGCTCGGTCTGGGGCCTGGCGGTGCTGCAGTCGTTTTCCGGCCGCCACCGCGAGGCCGCTGCAAGTCTCGATGAACTGGACGCGGTCGCCAGGCGCGCGCGGGATCATCGCGCGCAGCCAGCTATCGCCCGGTTTCGTTACATGACGCAATTCTATCGCGGCGAGATCGTCCAGGCGCACGACGCCTTGAGACAGCTTGCCCGGCGCTACGACACACCGGACCGGAACCCGCAGACATCACGCTTCCAGGTCGATCCCTATGTCATCACCCGGACCTCTCTCGCCTTCGTGAGCTGGATCCGCGGCGACACGGCCGAAGCGGTCAGAACGGCAACGCTGGCGCTCGACAGCGCCAAGGCGATCAAACACGTTGTCTCGGAGTCGAATGCACTTGCCCTCGCGGTCATCCCGATCGCGCTATGGGGCGGCGATCTCGATGCTGCCGAGCGGCATGTCGCCCGTCTGATCGAGACCCTCAACCAGAAGGGCCTCAGCAGTTGGGGACCGCTCAGCGATTTCTTCCAGGCCACGATTCGACACCGGCGCGGACAGCCCGACGCGGTCGACGCGATGCAGAACGCCGTCGACCGGATCCTGTCCGGCAGCTCCCTGTTGCGCGTGCCGATCTATCTCGGCATGCTTGCCGAGGCGGCGCTCGCGCGCGACCAGGTGCAACTGGCCCGCACAAGCATAGCCACCGCTGTCGCACAGGCCGAGCGACAGGACGAAGCCTGGTGCCAGGCCGAACTGCTGCGCGTTCTTGGCCTGGTGGAGCGACGTCTTGGAAAGTGGAGTAGCGCAGAGAACACGCTGCGGCGAGCGATGACGACCGCCGGCCTGGCCGGCGCCTTGTCGTTTCAGTTCCGCGCCGCCTGCGACCTCGCCGATTGCTGGACGACAGCCGGACGACGCCGGGCCGCCATCGCTTTGCTGGAGAACGTCTGCCGAAGCGTTGCGCCGAACGGCGTCGACGCTGACACCGAGAATGCCAGGCGAATGCTGGACCGGATTCGCGACGGCGTGCCGGCCTGCTGACCGGCGCGGCTATGGTGCCTTCGCGACGCCCCAGAACACCGGGTTGGGCGACGGAATCATGCCTGTGATCCGGTCGCTGCGCGCTTGAACCTGCTGGTACTCCCCGAGCGGGACATACGTCACCTCGTCGAGCGCGTGAGCCTGGATACGTTTCGCAATGGATTTCTGTGCGTCCGCGGATCCGGCGCTCAGGAAGTCCTGCCGCAGTGTTTCCAGACGGGCGTCGTCCGGCCAGCCGAACCAGGCCTTGTCTCCCCGTCCGTCGAGCAGCACATTCGACAATGGCGAACTGATCTCGGGAATTCCGAGGACCGTGAAGAACATGCTCCAGCCGCCGTCGGCCGGCTTGGACATGTTGGCCCGCCGCGTCAGAGAGGTCTGCCAGTCCATGGATTGCAGCTCGACATTGAAACCGGCCTGCCGCAACGCCTGCGCGGCCACCCGGGGCGGCGCGGCGAGGATCGGAACGTCAACCGGCTCGAGAATGAGCACCCTGGTGCCGTCATAGGCCGCCTTTTTCAGGAGCGCCCGCGCGCCTTCGACATCTCCGGCTCCGGTCAGAGAGTCCGAGCCCGTTGCATCGGCGAGCGGCGTTCCGCATCCGAAGATCGCGCCGCAGATCCTGAAATAGTCGGGGCTGCCCACCATGGCGGTCAGTATATCTTTCTGGTTCAGCGCCAGCATCGCCGCGCGCCGGAGATCGGCATTGTCAAAAGGCGGATGCCTGAAATTCATTCGACCGATGACCTGATGCCCCAGCGCCGAGCGCACCTCGGCGACCACCTGACGATGCAGCTTCAGCACCGGCAGCAGATCCACCGGCACGCCTTCGATATAGTCGATCTCGCCGGCGACCAGCGCATTCACCGCAGTCTGCGCATCCGGCATCGTGATCCACTGCACGCGCCTGACGTTGACGATCTTGCCGCCCGCCATCCAGCTGGCTCGTTCCGGCCGGGGCACATAGCCGTCGAACTTCTCGTAGGTCGCGCTGACGCCGGGCCGGAATTCGGACGCGACGAATTTGAACGGGCCCGACCCGATAGAGTCCGAGATCGGCCTGTCCGCAGGCGTATCCGCAATCCGCCGTGGCATTATGAACGGAGGGAGCGACGACGGCTTGCCCAGGATCTGCAGCAGCGCGGGAAACGGTCGCTTCAGCCGCCACACGATTGTCCTGTCGTCTGGCGCTTCGAGGGCCGCGGTCTGCTCGAACAGCAGCTGGCCGCCATTGTCGCGCGTGCCCCAGCGCCGGAGAGATGCGATCGCATCATCCGCTTTCACCTTCTGTCCGTCGTGAAAAAGCAATCCCTCGCGCAGGGTGAAGACATAGGCGAGCCCGTCGTCCGAGACCGTCCAGTCCGCCATCTGCGGCCGGACCTGGTATGCATCGTCGAGTGCGACAAGAACGTCGTAGATCATGTAGGCGTGATCGCGCGTGACATACGACGATGTGACGATTGGATCCAGTACGCGCAACGAGGTGTTCATCACCGCGATGAGTGTGTCATCCCCTGCTCGGACAGCTTGCGACGCACAGAGAGCGAGTGCGACAACAACCCGCCCCAGTATTCTACTGATGAACGCAACACGCTCTCCAAGCTGCGAGAACCCTCTTTCCGTCCGCACAGGCACCAACATCTGGTCAGTTGCTGCTTTTTGCATGACTATCACATCAACCGGTCTGGCTCCGCTATCGTTACCCGCGATAAGATTTATTCAACATACTATATTCAAAACGTTGATGCGAAGGACGCTATCTGCGCGATTCTTTTGGTAGTTTTGCATTGATCTCTTGCCGGCGGTGGATTTTCCGCCCCCAATCGCGGCTCTTCGTGATTGGCGTCACCAACTCCAGACGCACGAAGTCCGAATGCCCAAATGGGCCGCCTTGCGCCAGAAGCTGCCAATACGTTGGTGGGTCACCGCGTCCCGGCTCGATTCGGAACCCGTGCCGAACAACTATCTCAGAAATGTTGCAAAACGCGCCCAAAGATCTTCGCCACGTTTCAATGTGGCGTAGACCTCGTTTCGGCGCAGCCGCTCCACGACGCCAGCGATGGCGCCAGCGACGCTCATCATCGCGGTGAACGAATCGAACACCGAGACGCTGGCGGTCTGGATCAGCAGCCGGAACGTCGCATGGGGCATCAGCGGCGACAGCGCATTGTCGGTCAACACCACCACGTCGGCCCCGATCGCGCGAAAATACTGCGCCGCCTTGACGCCATTCGGCGAGTAGCGACGGATACTCACACAGACCAGAAGATCTCCATTCTTGGCCCACAGCAGCCGATCCGCCACCATCGCCTGACCGGTGTCGACGAGCACGACGTTGTCGAGGCAGACGTTGAGATGTGCCCAGAGAAAGAATGCGATGGGATGGCTGTTCTTCTCGCCGATAATGTAGATCTTGCCGCGGGTCGCCAGAATGCTGTCGATCACGGCGTCAAAATTGGCAGTATCGATTTGCTGGAACGTCGCCCTGAGATTGTCCACTTCAAGGGCGACGAAGCGTTCGAGAAACGACGCCGTCGAGGTCGCGCTGCTGTCCGCGATTCCCATCCGGTCGATCGGTGAATTCATCTTCAGCGCCACCTCGCGGCGGATTTCCTCCTGCGCCTCCGCGAAGCTTTGGTATCCGAGCTTGGCAAAAAAGCGCACCACAGTCGCGGCGCTGATCTTGGTGGCCCGGGCAATCGAGGAGGCGGAGCCGAGGATCGCCTGCGGATAATGCGCGATCAGGTAGCGGGCGATCTGACTCTCGCTCGCCGTGAGGTTGGCCTGTTCGATTTCCAGCCGCTTCAGAAGATCCATCGCGACTCCCCCAGATCCCAGCAGCGGCGCACGGCAGCGTCCGAATTCCACGCAGCATGCTCATGAAATGATCTTTACATAAATCAAGTGACACGCAACATTAATTGCATAGACTGTGTTGAGATCTGAACGACGGAAGGGCTCGATACGATGGCCGGACAAGAACTGCCCGTGGCAGTCGTCACCGGAGCGGGGCGTGGCATCGGGCTGGCCTCGGCGACCGAAATGGCCAGGCGCGGTTTCCGCGTCGCCCTGGCGGATCTGGCCAGCGATGAGCTGGAGACCGCCACGGCCGCCGTGGCGGCGCTCGGCGTGGAGGCCATCAGCCTGCCGGGCGACGTCAGCGCCTTTGCCGCCGTGCAGGACCTGGCCGCCACGGTCATCGCGCGCTGGGGCCGCATCGACGTGCTGGTGAACAATGCCGGCGTCTCGGCACCCAAGCCGATCCTCGAGATTTCCGAATCCGAATGGGATCGCACCATGGCGATCAATCTCAAAGGCTGCTTCAACTGGTGCAAGGCGGTAGCGCCCGGCATGGTCGCGCGGCAACGCGGCCGCATCGTTAACATCTCGTCGGTGAGCGCGACCACCGGCGGCGCCGCATCCGCCGTCAGCAAATTCGCCTATTGCGCCTCCAAGGCCGGCATTCTCGGCCTGACCCGCGGCCTCGCCAAGGAACTGGCGCCGCACGTATCGGTCAACGCGATCTGCCCGGGCTCGATCGAAACCCACCTCACTCGGGCTTTGATCAACGCGCATCGCGAGGCGATCATGGCAACGATCCCGCTGGGGCGGATCGGCACGCCGGAGGACATTGCCGTAGTGGTGGCCTTCCTTGCAACGGTCGAACCCAACTTCATCACCGGCGAAGTGGTCGATGTCGATGGCGGCCAGTGGGTCAATTGAAGCTCGCGATCGCAAGCGCGCAAGAAACGAGGAATGCATGACCGACGTCGCCAAAATGCAACCATGGGAATGGCCCGAGGCGCATTGGCGCGGGCTGGTGAATCAGGTACGCGCCGGGCGCACGCTGCGCCCCGCGAAATGGAAGAACGGCGCGCGCTGTGCCGTGGCGTTCTCGTTCGACAGCGACCATGAGACCAGCGAATTGCGCGACGGCGGCAAATCCATCGGCCGCATGGCCTGGGGCGAATATGGCGCCCGGGTCGGCGTGCCGCGGATTCTCGCGCTGCTGAAGAAGCACGACGTCCCCTCCACGTTCTATGTGCCCGCTGTGGTGGCGATGCTGCATCCCGACGAGCAACGCCGCATCGTCGCCGAGGGCCACGAGATAGGCATCCACGGCTGGATCCACGAACTCAATTCGGTCCTGCCCTATGCAGTCGAGCGCGACCTGATGTTCCGCTCAACCGACGAACTCGAGAAGATTACCGGCGTGCGACCGGTCGGTCTGCGCACTCCGTCCTGGGATTTCAGCCCATCGACCTTGAAGATCGAGAAGGAACTCGGGCTGCTGTACGATTCGTCGCTGATGGCGGACGAGGATTGCTACGAGCTGACGCTCGAAGGCGAACCTTCCGGCGTGGTCGAGTTCCCGGTCGAGTGGGTGCGCGACGACGCAGTGTACTTCATGATGCATCGCTTCCAGTCGCTGCGGCCGCACACCCCGCCGACCGACGTGTTCGACATCTTCCGCCGCGAGTTCGATGCCGCCTGGGAAGATGGCGGCGTGTTCCAGCTGACCATGCATCCTCATATTTCCGGCTATCGCTCGCGCATCTGGATTCTGGAAGAATTGATCCGCCATGCCAAGGCGAAGGGTGACGTCTGGTTCGCCACCCACGCCCAGGTGGCCGAATGGGCGCGCGACCACGCCGCCTGATCTCACGACAATCGTCCGTCGGTTGACGCCGGCGAAACTGAAAGCGAGACGAGCTAATGACGGCTGCGGTGGCGGGCATCACTGACGAGATCGAACGGGCGCCCCGCGCGCGGGTCGACTTCGCGCGCTTGGCGACGCTGATCGCATTGCTGGCCCCCGCCGCAGCCCTGCTCGGCATCGGACTGGTGTGGCCATTCCTGATGATGCTCGGCATCTCGTTCCAGGACAAGTTCCCCGACCCGACCGCACTGACCTTCGCCAACTATTCCACCGCGCTGACCGATCCGTACTTCTTGCGCATCACCCTGCGCACCTTCGCGATGGCGCTGGTGGTGACGGCGACCACCGCTGTGCTGAGCTATCCAGTCGCCTGGTTCCTGGCGCGTTCGCAATCGCGCTGGAAGCACCTGGTGTTCTTGGCGGTGATCTCACCGCTGATGGTCAGCATTATCGTGCGCACCATCGGCTGGACCATCATCCTGGGCAACGAGGGACTGATCAACGCCATGCTGGCCGGGCTCGGACTCGTCACCGAGCCGCTGCGGCTGATGCAGAGCTTCTGGAGCGTCGTGGTCGGCATGGTGCACATCCTGATCCCGTTCATGGTGCTGTCGATCGCCACCGTGCTCGGCAAGATCGATCCGGCCTATGCCGAGGCCGCCGCCGTGCTCGGCGCCAGCCCACGGCGCAACTTTCTCAAGATCATGCTGCCGCTCTCGGTCCAGGGCATCGCATCGGGTTCGGTCATCGTGTTCTGTCTCACAGTCGGCGCCTATGTGACGCCGGTGATGCTCGGACGCGGCCAGGTCGCGGTTCTCGCCGTCACCATCCACGAACAGATGGTGGTGCTGGTGGACTGGCCGACGGGTGCGGCGGTGGCGATGGTGCTGACCGCCGGAACGCTGATCGTGCTGTTGCTCTATGGCGTGTTCCTGCGCCGCCATTCGCGCCGTTGATGTCAGGGCCCCGCATGAACCCGACACATTTTCTCACCAGCGAGCGCGTTCTGAAGGCGTACGTCTTCACGATCCTGTTGTTCCTTGCACTGCCGATCATCATCGTCGTGCCGCTCGCCTTCAGTACCGACGTCTCGCTGACCTTTCCGCCGCACGGCTTCTCGCTGCGCTGGTTCGCCAACATCCTGGCCCGCCGCGAATTCGCGGCAGCGTTCCTCAACAGCGCGATCATTGCCATCCTCTCGACCGCGATCGCGCTGGTGATCGGCATCATGTCGGCTATCGCTTTCGCGCGCTTCAGGTTCCCCGGCCGCGAGACGCTGCTGCTGCTTTTCATGACCCCGCTGATTTTCCCGGCGATCGTGCTCGGTGCCGCCATGGCACTGATGCTCAGCCCGCTCGGGCTGTTGCGCAGCGTCCAGGGCCTGGCACTGGCACATACGGTGCTGATCTTCCCCTATATCCTGCGTACCGCGCTGGCGACCCTGTTCGAGATCGATGCCTCGCTGCACGAGGCCGCCTACACGCTAGGCGCCAATCGCTGGCAGACGTTCCGCCACGTCATCCTGCCGCTGCTGCGCCCCGGCCTGCTGGCTGGCGCGACCTTTGCGCTGATCATCTCGTTTGACGAATTCACCGTGTCGATGTTCCTGGTGGGGCCCGGACTGATGACGCTGCCGCTTGAGATGTACAACTACAGCGAATTCAGCCTCGACCCGACTATCGCGGCGATCTCGACCGTGCTGCTCGTCATCACCTCGATAGCCATCCTGATCATCGAAAAGCTGGTCGGGCTCGGCAGGCAGTTCTCGTGAACCGACTCTCCTTCTTCACCGTGCAGCAAAGGACATCGCCATGAGCCAACAAGAAACCGACAACATCCTGCGCGCCTTCGACCGCCATCCCAATCGCCGCTCGGTGCTGCGCGGTCTGGCCGCCATGGGCGCGGGAGGCGTGGCGTTCGGGCAGTTCGCCGACGCTCTTGCCCAGGCGACCAGCGACGAGGTCGCGCAACTCACTATCCTGTCGCAGCCGGGCGTGGTGCCGGACATCCTCAAGGACGTCACGCTGCCGCTGTACAAGGGCACCCACCCGAAGGTCTCGGTCGCCTTCGAGGCCGCCTCAAACGCGGTTGCCTACCCGAAGATGCTGGCCCAGCGCAGCAATCCGGTGGTCAGCGGCGCTATGGTCAACGACCTGTTTGCGCAGCGCGGCATCAATGACAAGATGTGGGACCATTTCGATCCGACCTTCGTCCCCAACGCCAAGGCTCTGCCGGCCGGCTTCACCACGCCCGGCGGTTTCGGCATTCCGTTCCACCTGTCGCCCTGGGGCATCATGTACAATCCGGACAAGGTCGAAGAGCCTAAGTCGTGGACCGACTTGTGGAATCCGAAATACAAGGGCCGCGTCTCGATGTGGGACGTGTATTACGACGCCTACATCATGGCCGGCATCGTCAGCGGCAAGGGTCCGGACATTGAGGCCGGCATCAAGGCGTGGGCGCCGTTCAAGGAAAATATCGGCGCCTGGGTGAACTCGCCCACCGCCGAGGAAGATCTCGTCAGCCGCGGTGAGATGTGGCTCGCCCCGCACTGGGGCTCGTGGACCGCGATGGCCAAAGCGCAGGGCAAGAATGTCGCCTTCACCATCCCGAAGGAAGGCGGCGTGCAATGGACCGGCCACATGCAGGTCTGCGCCGGATTCTCGCCCAAGGTCAGCGAGCTGACCCAGCGTTACCTCAACACCTGGCTGTCGGACGAGTGCCAGCTCGCCTGGATCGAGCGCGGCTTTTACTCGCCCGCCAGCACGCGGGTGAAGATCCCCGAGGCGCTGAAATCGAACCCGGCGATCATCTCGTCCGAAGAAGCGATGAGCAAACTGGTGCATCCCGACTTCGTCAAGATGGGCGCCGACATGCCGCGCCTGAAGACGATGATCGATCGCACCCTCAAGGCATGACGACCGGAACCAGATGAGCATGTTGATCACCGCCGACGCCGCAGGCGTACGCCTCGATGGCTTGAAGAAATGGTACGGCCAGGTGCCGGCGGTGCGCGATGTCTCGCTGGCGGTCGAACCCGGCGAAATGGTCTGCCTACTCGGGCCTAGCGGCTGCGGCAAGACCACCACCCTACGCATGGTCGCGGGCCTCGAAAACCCCGATGCGGGCGAGATCCGCATCGGCCCGACCCTGGTCAACGGTCTCGCGCCATGGAAGCGCAACCTCGGTATGGTGTTCCAAAACTACGCCCTGTTCCCGCACATGACCGTGTTCGAGAACGTGGCATTCGGCCTGACCATGCGCAATCTTCCCGCCACCGACGTGCGCCGGCAGGTCGATGCGGCGATGGCCCAGGTGCGGCTGGCCGGATTCGGCGACCGCCGCCCGTCGCAATTGTCCGGCGGCCAGCGCCAGCGCATCGCGCTGGCGCGCGCCATCGTCACCCGACCCAGTGTATTGTTGCTTGATGAGCCGCTGGCGGCACTCGACAAGAAATTGCGCGAGCAGATGCAGGTGGAGATCAAGCAGTTGCAGCGCCAGGTCGGCGTCACCACCCTGTTCGTCACTCACGACCAGGAGGAGGCGCTGACGCTTTCAGACCGCATCGTCGTGATGGACGAGGGCAGGATCATCCAGATCGGCACGCCGTCGGAAGTCTACGAGCGGCCGCGCAGCCGCTTCGTCTCCGACTTCATCGGTTTCACCAATGCGGTCAGCGGCAAGGTGAATTCGGTCGATGGCGCGCAGACGCGCGTGACCATCGCGTCAGGCCATGTGGTGACGGTGCGCAGCGGTGAAGGCATTGCCACCGGCGACGACGTCGACTTGGTGATCCGGCCGGAGAAGGTCGTGGTCGATCCGTCGGGACTGGTGGATCGCAGCGTCATCCCCGGCACACTCGCCCATATGGTCTATACCGGCGCGGTGACCTACTATCATGTGGATATCGGCGGCGGAGCGATTCTGATCGCCATGACGCCGAACGAGGACAGCGACAGGCGCGATCAGCCGGTGCTGGGCGCGCCGGTGTCGCTCGGTTTCAAGCCCGACAGCATGCTGATCTTTCCCCGACGAGGTTAAGGGGCGGCCTTTCCCTGTCGTTCCGGGGCGCGAGAGCGCAGCCCGAGCGAACCCGGAACCTCGGGCTGTTCAACTCCATCTCGGGATTCCGGGTTCTGTCGCAGCAGTCGCTGCTCCCGCCCCGGCATGACGGCTAGACCTTCACTTGCGCGAGGCGAGCTTGTCCTGCAGCGCCATCCAGCCGACCACCGCCGGCATGAACCAGGCCTTGCCGTTCAGCAACGGCACGAATTTCGGCGGCCGGAAGTCCAGCGCCGACTGGCCAGCCTGATCGCCCAGCACCTGCAGCGCAGCCTTCTGACCGGCCCAGCGCGCCCACACCACGCCCGAGCCGCAATAGCCCGCCGCATAGCGCACACCCCGCCTGCTGAAGATGCGCGGGACCATGTCGCGGTTCATGGCGACGTAGCCGAACCAGCTATGGTCGAGTTCGACGCGCGCCAGTTCGGGGAAGATATCGGCCAGCGCAGTCTTAAGGCTTTCCGTCGGCCAGTCGGCATCGCCGGCGATGGTGCCGTCGCGGCCGCCGAACAGGATGCGGGTGCCGTCCGGCGACGGCCGGTAGTAGTAATGCAGGCGCCGGGTCTCGGTGTACATCATCCGGGTCGGCATCAACTCGCCCATCAGGTTGGCCGACAGCGGCACCGTGGCAATGATGCGGCTGCGCACCGGCACGAGGCGCTGGCGCAGCCAGCGATCGGCGGTGTCGGTGTAGCCATTGGTGCCGACGATGACGTGGCCAGCGCGCACACTGCCGCGAGCGGTTGAGACTTCGTAGCCCTCCTGGCCGGTGCGGATACCGAGGATCGCGGTCTCGCCGTGCACCTTGGCGCCTGCCGCCAGCGCAAGGCGCAACATCTCGGCATGGAATTTCGCGGGGTGCAATCCGCCGATATCCATGCGGACGTTGCCGCCATGATAGTAATCCGTGCCGATCAAGTCGCGTTGCGCGCCGCGCTGCACCGCGTAGGCTTTGATGCCGAGAGTCTTGTGCAGCAGGTCGGCCTCGCGTGCGAGCCCGTCATAGTCGCCCGGTGCCGCGGCGCCGGCGAAGCGCCCGACCAGCTCGAAGTCGCAATCGATATTTTCCTCTTTGAGGAAATTGTACAGGCTCTCCCGCGCCAGCTTCGCTTCGGCGAGAATTGCTGTGGCACGCGCTTCGCCGAATTTCTTGGTCATTTCGGCGAGGCTGTGCCGGAGATTGCCGCTGGTGATGCCGCCATTTCGCGACGAGGCGCCCTCACCCGGCTTCTGCCGGTCGAACACCTGCACCGAGCGTCCGGCCCGCGCCAGCGTGATTGCTGCCGAAAGACCGGTGTAACCGGCTCCCATGATCACCACGTCGCAGGTGGCATCGACGCGCTGCGGCGCGGTCTGCGCCAGCGGCGCTGCGACCCACCAGTAGGGATCCCGGTTCAACATGCTCTCATCTCCTCAGCGTGGTGCTTACAGACGACCGCCATCGACCGACAGGATCTGGCCGGTGATCCAGCCGGCCTGCTCGCTCGCCAGGAACAAGGCGGCCGTCGCGATATCTTCCGGCGCGCCGAGACGGCGGGTATGCAGCGAATCGAGCACGCGCTGCCTGCCTTCCGGGCCGTAGGCCTCCCACTGCGCGCGGGTCGCGGGATTGGTCAGGATGAGGCCCGGCGCGACCGCATTGGTCGTGGTGCCATGCGGACCGAGTTCGAGAGACAGCTGCCGCACCAGGCCGACCAGCGCATGCTTCGCCGCAGTATAGGCCTGGATGCCGGTCAGGGTCGGACGCAGTCCGGCACCGGATGCGATCGCCACGATCCTGCCCCAACCGGCGGTCTTGAAGTGCGGTGCGGCCGCCTGCGCCAGCCACAGCGCCGCCTCGACGTTGGCTTCGAACAGCACGCGCCAGTCGCGCTCGGTGATCTCTTCGAGCGGCCGGCCGACCTGGCCGCGGACGCCGCCGGCAGCTAGCGCGAGGATGTCGAGTCGGCCCTCCGTCGCGATCACCTCGGCGACGAGGCGATGCGCCGCCATGCGATCCGACAGGTCGCAGACATGTACCGGCACCGACAGGATGTCACCCGCAGCCGCAAGCCCTACCGGATCGAGGTCGGTCAAGCGAACGCGCGCGCCGGCTTCGTAAAAGGCCTTGGCCATGGCGCGGCCGATGCCCTGAGCCGCGCCCGACAGCAGCACGACGCGCCCGTCCAGCTGAATATTCATGGTGGTGTCCCTTGTTGCGATCAGGCCTCGACGCCGATGTCGGCGCGAAGCTGCAGCCACCATCCATAGGATGGCGGCCACTTGTCCCAGTTCGGATCGGCGCCGAGCGCCTGTGCCGCGTGCAGGCCCCAATGCGGATCGGTCAGCGCTTCGCGGCCGATGGCGATCAGGTCGGCCTGCCCGGCCTGCAAAATTGCCTCGGCCTGCGGCCCGTCGAGGATGACACCGACGGCCATGGTGGGCATGGCGGCCTCGCGGCGGATCTGCTCGGCATAAGGCACCTGATGGCCGCGCTTCAGCTTGGTGCGCTTTTTCTTGAAATCCATCATCGAATTCTCGGCGCGGATACCGCCCGACGAACAGTCGATCAGATCGACGCCGCGCGCCGCCAGTTCCTTCGCCAACACGACACTGTCCTCGATAGTCCAGCCGTCGGTGCGGTCGTCGAGATCCTTGCGCCAGTCGACACAGGACAGGCGGAAGAACAACGGCACACCGCCCGGCAGGTTGGCACGGACGCTGTCTGCGATCTCCAGCGCGAGGCGCATTCGGCCCTGCAGGTCGCCGCCATAGCCGTCGGTGCGTTGGTTGGCCACCGGCGACAGGAAGGAATGGATCAGATAGCCGTGGGCGGCGTGGATATCGATCACATCGAAGCCGGCGGCCACCGCGCGCCGTGCGCCGGCACCATAGGCCGCCACCAGCGCGTCGATCTCGGCCACCGTCATGGCGCGCGGACGATGCCAGCCGGCGACGCTGCTCGAATCCGTCGAGCTGACCGGCTGCCACGGCGCCTCGCCCAGGGCGGCGTCCTTCTCGCCGAGCGGACCGAGGCCCTCCCACGGGCGCTGCCGCGACGATTTCGGACCGGCATGGTGGAGCTGCGCTGCCGCCACCACGCCCTGCTGGTGCAGGAAATCGGCGATGCGGCGCAACGGCGGCACATGGGCGTCCGACCAGATGCCGAGATCGCCATAGGTGTTGCGGCCGACCGGATCGACGATCAGCCCCTCGGTCATCACCGTGCCGGCGCCGCCGATGGCGTATTTCGCCAGGTGCTGGAAATGCCAGTCGGTTGCCAGACCGTCCGGCGCCGCCTTGTACATCTGCATCGGCGCAATCACGATCCGGTTCGGGAACGCGACGTCGCGCAGCCTGAAGGCGCTGAACAGCAGAGACTGGGTCATCGCATCATCCATTCTGTCTCGCGAAAAGCCGCGCGCTTACTCGGCTGCTGCGCGGACGCTGGCTCCCGGCACAACGCGTGGCAGATCTTCGAACCGCGCCAGCACCGTCTCGTAGGCGTCGTAGACATCCGCCGCGCCGCCATCAGCCGGCGCGATCCGGCCCTTCAGCGAACCGAACACGGCGTGCTTGACGAAGAAGCGCCAGGTCACCGGCACTTCGCTGAGGATTCGGGTGAGCGCGGCATAGCGCGGCTGGCTCCAGACACGCTCGAACGTCACGCGTCCCTCGCCATGGCCGAACTCGGTGATGACACGCGTCTTCGACATTTTTTCACGGAGCTGCGTCGTCGCGGTGGCATCGATCACAAGATCAGCGCCGATCACCACGCCGTAGTCGGATTGCGCCCGCGCAGCGGAGACGAAGCCGCAGCGCACGTCGGTCAGCACATCGTCCGCCGGACGATCCAGCGGATCGCCATAGCCGCCGGCGCCGGGGCCCTGGATCAGGATGATGTCGCCGGGATCGCAGGGTACGATGTCGATGGAGCCGAGCTCGACGCAATGACCGGTGTTGGGGTTCTTGGCAAAGCGCGAGGTCGCACCCGGCATGCCGCCGCGCAGGCCCCAAGCCGAGAAGATCGAGCGATCGCGATTGCGCGCCGTGACCATTGATTGCGGCGCGAACAGCTGGAATTCCATTTCCAGCGCCGAGCCGCCGCGCCAGCGCCCGGCACCGCCGGAATCCGGGACCAGCCCGTAGCGCAGGATACGCACCGGCACCTCGGCCTCGTTGATTTCGACCGGGGTGTTCTTGAGATACGACATGTTGGCGCCGCAGCCTTCGGCGCCGTCGGCGCTGGGGCCACCGCCGGCACCGCCGCCGACCGGTCCGATCGACGCCATCACGGAGCGGCCGCCCCGAGTCGTGGTCTTGACGTTCATCAGGCTCATGCCACTGCCTGGCGAGGCCGGCATCCGGTCCGGCAGCGCGCGACAGAACGCACCGATCACAGCGGTCTGGGCGAGGTTGCACATCAGGCTGCGCATGCCGACGGCGGCCGGCATCACCGCGTTCATCACCGAACCTTCGGGCAGGATGGCGCGTGCCGGACGCACAAAACCGGAATTGAGCATCGCGGTCGAGTCCAGACAGTAAAGCCCGTATACCACGCCCACCATGGCCAGCGCGTGCCGCTCCTTGCCACCGGTCGGCACGTTGAGCGACGACACCAGCTGCGGATCGCTGCCGGTGTAGTCCACCGTCAGGGTGTCGCCATGGATCTTCAGGTTTACGGCCACCCGCACCGGATAGCCGCCGGCCTGGTCCTCGTCGGCATAATCGGCGAAGAAATACTCGCCGTCCGGGATATCACGGATTACCGCACGCGCCTGGTTCTCGGCATAGTCCAGCAGGCCCCCGAGCCCGGCCTTGAACTCATCCTTGCCGAAGCGACCGACAATCTCGTGGAGCTTGCGTTCGCCAACATTGACGCAGGCAATCTGCGCATTGAGGTCGCCCCAGTTCTGTTCGGGCAGACGAACGTTATTGGCGATCAGCGCCAGCAAATCCTGGTTCATGACGCCGTCGCGCATCAGCCGCATTGGCGGGATCCGCAGTCCCTCCTGGTGGATCTCGGTCAGGCTGCGCGACAGGGTGGCCGGCACCGCGCCGCCGACATCGGTGTTGTGGATATGACAGCCGACGAAGCAGACCAGTTCGCCATCATGGAACACAGGCTTCCAGATGTGGACGTCGGGCGTGTGGGTGGCGACGAAGCCGGCATAGGGATCGCTGGTCAGGCAGATATCGCCCTCGCGATAGTCGAACAGCGGGATGACGCCGCTGTAGTCCAGCCCGGTGTACCAGGTGGCTCCGAATGTCCTGGGCGAGGCGACGGTCAGGCCTGCCGGCGTCAGCACCTGACAGGAAAAGTCTTCGGTCTCCTTGACGAAGGTGGAATGGGCGGTGCGCATCAGCGTCCAGCCCATGCTTTCGGCGGCGGCGGAACAGTAGTTGGCAAGAACCTGCAGCGTGGTGTTGTCGAGTTTCACAGGGCGACCTCCCGCGTAATTCGTAAGTTGGCATACTCGTCGACCCGAGTGACGTAGCCTGGCGGCACCACCGTGGTGCAGTCGTCCTGCGTCACCACCGCCGGCCCGGCAAAGGTCTGGCCGGGCACCAGGTCGGTGCGACGATAGAAATTGATCTGGCGTTGCGCGCCGTCGAGCCAGGCTGAGGCCGGGCGGGTTAGCTGCGCCGTGCCGGGCTTGAGCTGGTGGCGCGGAAAGGTGGGTTTCGCCGTTTTGCCGCTGATGACCAGACGCAGCGAGATCACCTGGATGGCGGCCTGCACATCGGCGTGGCCGTAGACTCGCGCATGCTCGCGATGGAACGACGCCGCCATGGCCGCGACGTCGCACGAGGCGATGGTCCCGGGATCGAGCCCGGTGTCGATCTCGAACGATTGGCCGCGGTAGCGCAGCTCGGCCGAATAGGTCAGGGCATAGTCTCCGTCGTAGCCCTGATCTCGCCGCAGCCAGTCGACCGCGCCATTCCTGAGCAGATCGAATTCGCTCTTGATCACGATGGCGGTGGATGCGTCGAGATCGGCATAGAGCGTCTTGATGAAGTCGCTCTTGAGGTCGGCGATCAGGCCGCCGAGCGCGCTCAGCACGCCGGGTGTGGTCGGCACCACGACCTCCTGCATGCCGAGCTCGCGCGCCAGGAAACAGGCCATCATCGGCCCGGCGCCGCCGAAAGCAAGGCAGGAGAACTCGCGCGGATCGATGCCCGACCGCGACACCAGCGCGCTGACGTCGGAATACATGCCGGACACCGCGATGCGAATGATCGCTTCGGCAGTCTGTTCGATACTGCGGCCAAGCTTTTCTGCGAGTTCGCCGACGACGCGGCGGGATGCCTCGCTGTCGATCGTCACCGCCGAATAGCCGATCTCAGACAGGCCGACCAGGCCGAGCGCCGCGAAGGCGTCGGTGATGGTCGCGCGCGTGCCGCCGCGGCCGTAGCAGGCCGGCCCCGGTTCGGAACCGGCGCTCTCGGGGCCGACCGTGAGGCCGCCGGGACCGTTGCGCACGATCGATCCGCCGCCGGCACCGATCGAATGAACCGCAAGCATCGGCTGGCGCAGCGGCTTGTCGCCGAGCATGCGGCCGTCGGTCATCTCGGCCTGGCCGTCGACGATCAGGCAGACGTCGGTCGTGGTGCCGCCCATGTCGAAGGTCAGCATGCGCGAGGTGCCAAGCTGGCGCGCGATGCTGACGGAGGCCGAGACGCCGGCAGCCGGGCCCGACATCGCCATCACCAGCGGCCGCCGCTTCACCGCCGAGATCGGGATCATGGCGCCGGCCGAATGAAACACCTGCAGGCCAGGCCCGATCGGCAGCCGCTGCTCCAGCTCGCTGAGATATTCCACCGCGATCGGCATCGCGGCCGCGTTGAACACGGTGGCCGAGGTCCGCTCGTATTCGCGTGCCTCGGGATTGACCTCATGCGACAACGACACATGGGCGACGACGTCCTTGAGGCGCTCGCCCAGCATTTTCTCGTGGACGGGATTGGCATAGGCGTGCAGCAGAGCGATGGCGACGCTCTGCACGCCGGTCTGCTTCAGCCACGCCACCAGTCGCTCGATCTCCGATTCCTCCAGCGCTTTCAGCACACGGCCTTCGTGGTCGAGGCGCTCGGCAAGGCCGAAGCATCGTTCAGGCGGCACCAGAGGCGGTGATTTCGGCGGGACGTCGAGACGGTAGAGATCGCGGCGGCGATAGCGCGCGATCTCCAGCACATCGGCAAAGCCTTCGGTCGCAACCAGCGCCACCTTCGGCAGCCGGTTCTCGACGATGGCGTTGGTCACGCGCGTGGTGCCGTGGACGAAACGCTTCACCTCGCTCTTGCGCAGGCCCACCGCCTCGATCGCCTCGAGCATCGCCTGAACCGGCGCGTCGGGGCGCGAGGGGACTTTCGCGATCCGCGCTTCGCTGGAATCGCGCCGGATCGCGATGATATCGGTGAAGGTGCCACCGATATCGGTGCCGACTTCCCAGTGACTGTCGAAATCATTCATGTGCGGGGTCAGCTGCCGATGACGTCCGAACCGGACGCCGGGTTCTTGCCGTCCGTCATAACGTCCAATGCCAAACCGAGAGCGTTCATCATCATCCCCTGTCATGCCATCGCCGGCGAGCGTGCGACAGAGCGGCTGGCTCGGAACAGGGCCAGAGTTGCCGCAAATCACTAGACCAGCGTACGGGCGCCGCCGCGCGCCGCGGCACCCGCTGCACGTTTTGGTGCAGCCATGCCTGCGCAGCAAGCACATGAGCGCGAACCGCTCGTTCGCGGGAATAGTGCGACGCACCACGGATTCCCGGGCGCAAATCGCAACGTCCGCTGCACTGCAATTCAGGCTCCCCCATCGCCTGTCTAATTTGCAGGCGATCGACCGGCACCGCCGGATATTCGGGTGCCTATGAGCTATGCATAGCGGTCGGCTCAGCTTCTCTTTATTGTACGAACAGTAAGCGAGGATCTTGCCGGGCTGGGCGGCGCATTGCGGGGGCCGCTGCCGATGCAGGCCGCGATTCTCGCAAGCAGCGGTGCGGCATCCTCGACATGCAGCCGCCCGTAGCCGAACACCAATCCCTGCCGCGTCGGCTGCTCCAGAAAATTCTGTGACAATGGCTGCACGTGGATACCGGCCTGCTTCAGGCTTGCTGCCGCTTCGCGGTCGCTCATCCGCGCCTGCATCGCCTCGGTGAACAGCGCCACCAGATGCAGTCCGGTGACGGCGGAGGACACGGTCAGATCGTCAGGCATCAGCGCCACGATGGCATCGATCAGCGCCTTTCGCCTGCTGGCATAGACCCGCCGCATCCCGCGCAGATGCCGCAACAAATGCCCTTCCCGCATGAACTCAGCGAGCGCGAGCTGGCCGATGCCGGAGGTGTGGACGTCAATCCGCGCCCGGCCCCTGGAAAACCCTTCGATGAAACGCCTGTTGGCCACGAGGTAGCCGAGCCGCAGGTTCGGCATCATGATCTTGGAGAAGGTGCCGAAATAGATCACCCGCCCCTCGCGATCGAGCGAGCGGAGCGACGCAATCATGCTGTCCTGATGCCTGAACTCCGAATTGTAATCGTCCTCGATGACCCAGACGTCGTTCTTGTTGGCCCAGTCGAGCAGTTCGAGCCGCCGCTCCAGCCCCATGCTGACGCCGAGCGGATATTGGTGCGACGGCGTGACGACAATCAGCTTCGCGCGCGGTGCGCGGCGGATTCCTTCAGAGACGACCAATCCCCTGTCATCGACCGGAATCGGCACCAGCTTTGCACCTGCCGCCGTGAGCGCCCAGCGCGCCTCGATGAAGCCGGGCTCCTCGACCCAGACCTCGTCGCCGGGATCGAGGATCATCCGGCTGCAGAAATCCAGCGCGCCTGATGTACCTGAAGTGACGACGACTTCTTCCGGCGAGCAGACCAGCCCGCGCACCGAGCCGAGGAAGTTCGCGATCTCCGCTCGCAGGCGCGGATGGCCTTCGGGCGGAAGATCGAGGCACTCCTGCTCCTTCGGATTCTGCCAGGCCTGGCGCAGCAGGCGCGACCAGTCCTTGAACGGGAAGGTCGAGATGTCGGGCGCGCCGGGGGCGAACGCGGACGGCCAGTTGGTCTCGTAGTCCAAACCAAGCAGCGATCGCCAGCGTTCCGACATCCGGGCGGGCTGGGTCGCAGGCGACGCGGTGGACGGAGGCTGCGCATGCGGGGCCGTGACGGAGGCGACCATGACGCTGCCGCGCGGCGTCGATACGAGGTAGCCCTCGGCGTAGAGCAGATCCCACGCGGTCAGCACCACCGTGCGTGAACAGCCCAATTCCCGCGCGATCTCGCGCGATCCCAGGAATTGCGTTCCGGCCGGAAAGACGCCGCGCAGGATGCCGTCGCGGATGTGGGCCGCGATCTGCAGATGCAGCGGCACGGTCGACGTCCGGTCAATATGGATGCCGGCAAGGGATACGCGCTTGCTCGGGTGACGGCTGTTGTCCATGTCTCGCCTGTCAGACAGGAAATTGTAGCCCGCCTCACACCAGGCTCGACTTGCCGCGGCTCAGCACCTCGCCCGCGCCCTTGTCGCCGACGATCCTGCCCTGCTCGTATACCACACGGCCGCGCGCGATGGTGGTGACGGGCCAGCCGGTGACGTCGAAGCCTTCCCAGGGCGTATAGTCGGCGCCGTGATGCAGATCGGTCTGCTGGATCTTCTTCGTCAATTTCGGGTCCCACAACGCGATGTCGGCATCGAAGCCCACGCCGATCGACCCCTTGCGTGGATAGAGACCGTAGATGCGCGCATGGTTGGTCGCTGTCAGCTCGACGAACTTTTGCAAGCTGATCCGTCCCTTCGACACGCCTTCCGAGAACAGGATCGGCAGCCGGGTCTCGACGCCGGGAATGCCGTTCGGCACCCAACGGAACGAGGTGCGCGAATTCGGCGTCAGCTTGCCCTTGGGATCGTCGTAGCGGAACGGGCAGTGATCGGACGAGAAGGTCTGGAACACACCTGAGGTGATGCCTTCCCAGATCGCTTGCTGGCTCTCGGCATCGCGCGGCGGCGGCGAACAGACATACTTCGCGCCCGTGATGTCCATGTTGAGGCCCTTCATGTCGTCGGCCGTCAGCGTGATGTATTGCGGACAGGTCTCCGCATGCACCGGCAATCCGCGCTGCTGGGCCCAGCGCACCTGCTCCATCGCCTCGCGCCCGGAGACGTGAACGATCATGATGGGAACGCCGATCACCTCGGCATGGCTGATGGCGCGATGCGTCGCCTCGCGCTCGACGGCCTGGGGCCGCGAGGTGCCGTGGTAGTAGGGCGCGATATGGCCCTCGCGCTCCAGCTTGCTGGTCAGGAAGCGAATCGCGTCGTAGCCCTCGCAATGGACCATGACCAGCGCCTCCTCGCGGCGCGCCACCTCGAACACCTCGAGCAGCTGCCTGTCGCTGAGCACGAGATCGTCATAGGTCATGAACACCTTGAACGAGGTGTAGCCGTCCTTCACCAGCGCCGGCAGCTCCTGCCCGAGCACGACGGCGGTCGGATCGGAGATGATGAGGTGGAAGGCCGTGTCGATGTAGCACTCGCCCTCGGCGAGCTTACGGTAGTTTTCGACGCAGGTCCGGAGCGACGTTCCCTTCTCCTGGAGCGCGAAGGGCAGCACCATGGTGTTGCCGCCGGCAGCAGCCGCGCGCGTCGCCGAGGCAAAGTCGTCGGCCATCACCACATCGGGCCCTGACGGCTGCGAGATATGGACGTGGCTGTCGATGCCGCCCGGCAGCGCCAGCAGGCCCGTCGCATCGATCTCGCGCGCCGCGCCCTCGAGATGGTCGGCGATGCTGACGATCCGGCCGTCGCGAATGCCGATATCGGCGCGGAACTCGTCGCTGGCCGTCACGATGGTGCCGCCGCGAATGGCGAGATCGAGCTGCGTCACAGAAGTCTCCATCACTTGATGACCGCCGATGTCTGGAAGATCCGGCCCCACTGCGCAAGGGCCGCGATGTCGCCGCCGGCAAGCTCCAGCGTCCGCCACAGTGTGACCGCGACCGAGTCGAGCACGGCAACATTCAATTCCCGTTCGAGCGAGGCCGCAAGCGCCGCGCCGTCGAGATTGGTGCAGAGGATGACGACGGCATCGGCGCCCTCGGCCGCCACGGCGCGGATCATGCCCGCGATCGTCGCAGGCGCGACCTCGCCAAAGGAGAAATTGTCACGCAGGCCCAGGTGCCGCTCGGCATGCGGCGCGATGCCCTCCTCGGCCCAGACATCGCCGATCCGCCGCTGCACGTCGTCAGTATAGGGCGAGACCAGGCCGACCCGCCTGACCCCAAGCGCGCGGGCCGCGTCAATGCAGGCGAGCGTCGACGTCGTCGCGGGGATATTCGTACGCGCCGTGATCGCCTCGCACAGGCTCCTGTCGCGGCCAATGCCGAGCCAACTCGCGGAGGTGCCGTTCCAGGCGATGGCATCGACCTTGGCGTCCGCCAGCAGATCCGCCGCCGGCAACATCACCGAGGCGTCGAACTGGTTCAGCGCAGCGGCATCCAGCGCAATCTCGGTGACGCGGAAGCGCGAGAAATGGGCGGTGACGTCGGTCACGCCATGCAGCATCGCGCTGGTGACGGGCTCGAGCACCGAGTTCGAAGACGGCGTGATCATGCCGAGGCGTTTGCGCATGGCCATACCTTACGACGCCTGCGCAAGGCGCGTCGACTCCTCCCGGATCAGGGACAGGATGCGGCGCTTGGCGTCATTGAACTCGGGGCTGGTGATGTCGCGCGGGCGCGGCAGGTCGAAATTGACCGCTTCGCGGATGCGGCCGGGCCGCTTGGTCATCACCACGATCTTGTTGCCGAGCACCAGCGCCTCGTCGACGCTGTGGGTGACGAACACGATGGTGCAGCGGCGCTTCTGCCAGATCGCCACCAGTTCCTCCTGCATTTCGAGCTTGGTCTGGGCGTCGAGCGCCGCAAACGGCTCGTCCATCAGGATGACGCTGGGATTCATCAGCAGCGCCCGGGCGATGCCGACCCGCTGGTTCATGCCGCCGGACATCTCGGAGGGATGGTGGTGCTCGAAGCCGCGCAGGCCGACGAGATCGATAAACTCCATGGCGCGGTCGTAGCGTTCAGCCTTGGCGACGCCCTTGAGCTTGAGATGGAAGGCGATGTTGTCGATCGCCGTCAGCCACGGCATCAATGTCGGCTGCTGGAACACCACGCCGCGATCCGAGCCCGGCCGCTCCACCTGCTTGCCGTCGACCAGCGTACGCCCGGACGTGGCCTGCTCGAATCCGGCGATGATGTTGAGCAGGGTCGACTTGCCGCAGCCGGACGGGCCGAGCAGGCAGACGAAATCATTGGTCTCGATGTCGAGATTGATGTTGTCAAGCGTGAGCAGGTCGCGGCCGCGCCGCTTGTCGGAGAACACCTTGACGATGTTGCGTAGCTCGATAGCCGCCATCAGCCCGCCCTGCCCTGCACCGTGGTTGTCTGTTGCCAGCGCAGCGTGTGCGCCATGATCGCCTTGAGGCCGAGGTCGGAGAGATAGCCGAGCAGCCCGATCGATATCATCGCGGCGAGCACGATGTCGTAGCGCAGGAAATAGTAAGAATCCCACAGGACGTAGCCGAGCCCGCTCTTGACCGCGACCATCTCGGCCGTAACCGTCAGCATCCAGGCCGACCCGACCGCGATGCGCAGGCCGGCGAAGATCGAGGGCAGCGCCGCCGGCAGCACGATGTCGGTCAGCATCTGCCGCTGGCTTGCGCCCATCATCGCACCGGCCCGCACCAGATTATGGTCCACGGTCTTCACCCCATGGATGGTGTTCATCAGCACCGGAAAGAAGGCGCCGAGGAAGACCAGAAAGATCGCCGGCTTGTCGGCGATGCCGAACCAGATGATCGCGAGCGGAATCCAGGACACCGGCGGGATCGGCCGCAGCATCTGGAGTGTCGGCTCCAGCGTCTTCTCGAACAGGCGCGACCAGCCGATGGCGACACCGGCGAGAATGCCGAGCAGGCTTGCCAGCGCGAAGCCCCCGAACACGCGCAGGGCGCTGGCGAGCGCGTCGCGCAGCCAGTGGCCGGAATAGGTCTGCGTGGTCTCGTCGAAGCCGAACACCCAGTCGCCGAGCGCATGCAGCACCGCGCTCGGCGCCGGCAGCAGCGCCGGCGGCAACACGCCGCTGCGGGCAAAGGCTTCCCAGCCCGCGATCAGCAGCGCGGGAACGACGACGCGTTCGAGCCCCTGCAAAGCCCGCGTCAGCGGAAACGCCGGCTTAGCTGGCGAGACGTCAGTAACCGAGGTCATTCCTAGCCTTTCCCGTGGCCTGCTCCAGGAACGAATAGTCCATGTTCTTCTCCGCTTCCGCGGAGACGTCCTTCGAGATGTATTTGAGGTCGCGCATCATCGCGGCGATCGCCAGCGTCTGCGACCGATGGATCGCGGGATCTGGCGAAGCGTTCTTCAAGGCTTCGGTTGCCACAGTCTTGTCGAGGCCGGTCAGCTTGTTGATGACCTCGATCCACGGCGCCTTGTCGGCGATCAGCTTGTTGTCGAGCTCGACCACGGCGCTGACGACGCCTTGAACACCGGCGCGCTGGCTGGCGATGACGTCCGAACGGGTGACGATCAGATTGGTCAGATTGCCGGCCGCTTGGTCGTACGGCAGCACAAAGTGCTTGCCGGCGCCGGCGAGCCGAATCTGCGAGGCGAACGGCTCCACCGAGCAGATCATGTCGATCTCGCCGCGCTGCAGCGCCGCCAGATGATCGGACGGATTGGGAATGTTGATGAACTGGACGTCCTTGTTGGGATCGACGCCCTGCTTGAGGAACGCGCCGCGCATGTGGATGTCCTGCGCGTTGCCGCGGGAAGCCGCGACCTTCAACAGCTGACCGTCGCTCTTACCCTTGGCAACGATGGCCTTGAACGCGGTCCAATCATCCGGCGGCAGGTCCAGCTTCGTAGACGAGAGACATTCCGAGCCGCCATTGATTTGGCCGGACACGGCGACGACGTCAAAGCCCTTGTCGAGCGCGGTAATGTAATGGAGGTAGGTGACCTGCGCGACGTCGATGCTCTTCGATATCAGCGCGGTCAGCACGTCATTGCCCGAGTTGAAGCCGGTGGCCTCGACCTCGACACCCTTCGCCATGCCTGAAATCAGCGACATCGGCAGGCAGTGCGCGCATTTGGCATAGCCGAGCTTGATTTTGGGGGCTTGCGCGATGGCGAGATCGCCTCCGCCGAACATCGCCGCCATCACCACGAGGCCCCATCGCAAACTCGTCCGCATCGCTCACTCCGTTTCGGAAAGCGCGAGATCCCGCGCGTCGCGCGCGATCATCGACCGGCCCTTGCGGCAGCGCAATCCGGTTTTTGCATGCTGCATACAATTTGCGCGCTATGCCATTGTTTTCAGCTACATACGTCGCTATTTTGGGCAGGCCAGAGGGCCGGAAACGGCTAGGATGAACTGAAGCAACGAGGCGCGCGTGCAGCAGAAGTCGGAAACACCGAAGGGCCGAAAATCGCCCAAACTCAAGAGGATGGGCCTGCATGAGCGCGCCGCTGCGCGGATGCGGACCATGATCATTCGCGGCGAGCTGCCGCCGGGATCGCAGACCCAGGAGACCAGACTGTCGAAGGAGCTGGGCGTGTCGCGCACGCCGCTGCGCGAGGCGATGAAGGTGCTGGCCGCCGAAGGTTTGGTCGAGCTGCGCCCCAACCGCAGCCCCCGCATCGCCGGCATCGCGGTCGAGGGCATCTCGGAGTTGTTCGAGGCGCTGGCCGGGATCGAGCGGGTTGCCGCGGAGCTTGCCGCCGAGCGCGCGACCGACCGCGATCTCGCCCGCCTGCGCACACTCCAGACCCGGATGGAGGGTCACCACCGCAGCGGCAAGCTCGACGATTACTTCGCCATCAACGGCGAGATCCACAACACCATCGTCCGCATGGCCCGCAACACGCCGCTGCGCGAAGCGCACGAGACGCTGATCTCCCGCGCCGAACGCGCGCGTTACCTGGCGCTTGGTGCCGACCGCCGCTGGAGCAATTCGGTCGACGAGCATGCCGGCATCCTCGCGGCTCTGGAGGCGCGCGACAGCGAAACGGCCGGCCGCCTGCTCGGCGCCCATGTCCGCCAGACCGGCACGGCACTGCTCGAGACTCTCGCCCCCAAGCCCGAGCTCAAGCCCAAGCTGACGGCGGCCTGACCATGAAGCTGCTGCTGCTCAACCCCAACACAAGCCCGGCAGTCACCCAGTTGATGACCGATGTCGGGCAGCGCGCCGCCGCGCCCGGCACCGAGCTGATCCCCTGCACCGCGACGCGCGGGGTGCCCTATATCTCGACGCGCACCGAAGCACAGATCGGCGGCGCCATTGCGCTGGAGATGCTGGCCGAGCAGCACACCAGGGTCGATGCCGCGATCATCGCCGCCTTCGGCGATCCCGGCCTGTTCGCCGCGCGCGAAACATTCGACATTCCCGTGGTCGGCATGGCGGAAGCCGCGATGCTGACCGCCTGCATGGCCGGACGGCGCTTTGCCATCGTCACCTTCGCCCAGGCGCTGGGGCCCTGGTACGAGGAATGCGTCCGCGATCATGGACTACGGGAGCGCTGCGCCGGCATTCGCATGCTCGATACGCCATTCAAGGCGATCTCCGAGGTCGGCACCGAGAAAGAAGACGTGCTGGTCGAACTCGCCCAGCGCGCCATCGTCGAGGACGAGGCCGATGTGCTGATCTTCGCGGGCGCCCCGCTGTCCGGTCTCGCCGAGCGTGTCGCCGACCGAATCCCCGTCCCTGTCGTGGACCAGGTCGTCGCCGCCGTGAAGCAGGCCGAGGCGCTGGTCGCGCTGCGGCTGCGCAAGGCAACCGCGGGCACGTTCCGCCGGCCCGCCGCCAAACCCACCCTAGGTCTTGCCGGGGCACTCGCTGCCCGGCTCGAGCATCGCGACAGCTAGGGGAGCTTCGGCCGACGATGCGAAAATCCCAATTCGTTTTCGATGGTACGGCCGAAGGCAAACAGGCGGGATTCGCAGCCCGGTGGCGCGATGATCTGGATGCCGAAAGGCAGCTGATTCTCCCCTCGCCGCGCCGGCAAGGTCAGGACCGGACATCCGACCAGCGACACGATGAAGGTGACGGCGAGATAGTCGATCGGCGTTTCCAGGGCTGCGCCGTCGATCGCGGCGACGTCACTGATCTCGTTGGGCCAGGGGAAGACCGACGCCGCGGGCGCGATCAGGAAATCGGCACGCGCGAACAGCGCGCGAAAGCTGCGGTAGATCGCGGTGCGCCGCCGCTCTGCGTTGAGGTAATCCTCCGCCGAGAGCTTGGCGCCCGCCTCGATATTCCAGATCACGGTGGGCGTGAGCTCGCCGCGGCGCGTTCTCAGCAGCTCGCCATACGTGTTGGCGATGTGCGCGGCACGAAGGGTGCGGAAGGTCTCGATCGCGCCGCCGCAATCCGGCGAAGACGAGACGATTTCGGCAACACGCGCGAGCGCTTCGCAAGCATCGGCAAAACGAGCGCGGACATCGCGCGAAACCGGCGCAACACCGAAATCAGGCGTGACTGCGATCCGGGAACGTCCAACCAGGGGACGATGGTCAGTGACGACACCGGTCGAGAGCGGGTCCTGCGCATCGCCACCAGCGCCGACCGACAGCGCCAGCTCGAGATCATCGACGCCGCGGGCGAGAAAACCGTGGCTGGCCAGCATGTCCCAGCCGAGCGGCCGCCGCGGCGACGGGATATGGCCAGGCGTCGGCCGGATCGAGGCAACGTCGCAGAAGCTTGCGGGGGTGCGCACCGATCCGCCGAAATCGGTGCCGTGCGCGATCGGCACCATGCCGGCCGCCACCGCTGCGGCGGAGCCGCCGGACGATCCGCCGGAGGTCAACGCGGGATCGAACGGATTGTGCGTCGGCCCGCAGAGCTTGTTGGTGCAGACCGCACCGAAGCCGAATTCCGGGGTGTTGGTCTTTCCCAAGATGATCGCGCCGGCGCGCCGCAGCCGCGCAACGACGAGATCATCCTCGGCCGGGACGTGATCGCGAAACAGAACCGATCCGTAGGTGGTCGCAAGCCCGGCGGTGTCGGTAAGATCCTTGATCGCAACCGGCACACCATGCAGCGGGCCGATCGGCGCGGGCGCAGCGTCGCAGATTTGCGCGGCACGGCGGGCGCCCTCCGCGTCGACGGTCACGAATGCCGCCAATTGCACGTCGCTGTGCGCTATCCGCGCAAGATGTGCCTCAACGGCGTCGCGCGAGGACAGCTCGCCCTTGGCAATGGCGCGCGCAAGGGTGGTGGCTGTGAGGTCGCAAATCGATTGATCCGAGGTCATCGGACGACAATGCCAAAACGCGCCGCCAAAAGCGACCGCGCCGGGCACGAGATTTGCTTTCTTCTTCGGGGCAACGGGAGGCAACA
>LNAP01000577.1_pt1 | contig 51864 bp, 73 predicted proteins | sample 602601 | NCBI WGS metagenome assembly LNAP01 (sample SAMN02440304, study PRJNA202911) | soil metagenome | biome: Subtropical and temperate rainforests or woodlands; isolation source: soil samples (1 kg each in a 20% v/v slurry with milli Q water) were... ...
CTGATAGACTTATCCACAGTTGCTGGTACGAGATCAGCAATCCGCACTGGGTCAAATTTCAATCGGCAGGGTGGGTCAATTTTCCATCAGCACCAACACCTTACTCCGTCTATCTGCAAAACAAGCACGGCGATATCAGGAAAGCGAGTTTCGAATAGCAAGGCAAGCTGATCACGGGCGGACCATTTGCAGCTGTCCCGGCTTCGCATATTCAGAAGCGCACCCCGACTTACTTGGGTCGGCGTTCGACCCCGCCGGGCGCCTTGTCACACCGCATGCAATGCTCACAGTTCAGATGTCGGCAGATCCAGGCTTTTACCCGCTGCCAGTAGGTGACCATGAACAGGTGATGGATGCCGGCCAGAGCCAGGGCGATGTGCAGCGTCAGCCCGGCAGTGGTCGGGCCGAACAGAAAGCTGTCATGCCGGGTAGTGACCACGTACACGCTGATGGCGATAGCCGAGTAGATCAGCTTCCCGAGGATGCCGTCCCTCACCTTGCCACTTACCACGCACCAGAATGCCCACAAGGCGATCATGCCGCAGGCGATGAAGTTGATCAGTTCAAGATTCATGGTGGATTGCCTCCCCCGAACCTCTGGCGAATAAAAGCCCAGAGGTCAGCGGCTTTGATGGCCCGGGTGATGGCGGCGATGAGTGAACCACCGAAGGTGCCCAAGAGGAAACCAACACCGGAAACGCTGCGCGGCTCCACCATCCCGAAATAGGAACTAATCACGCCCCTCAGGTAATGGGGACAGACCGCACCCGAGAAAATGAAGATGGCCCAGGCCTTTCGGTCTACCAAGTCATCACGGTGCCAGAAACTGGTGGCAATCGCGCCAATCAATCCGGCCAGTGCCCAGTGAAGCTTGTCGAGCAGGCGATGCAGGAATTCCATGCGCTCAACTCCGTAGGTATGACTGAATTTGAATCAGCTCCAGCAGCACTCCCAGCTCAGAGCAATGGGTGTAGTGGAGCCGAAAACGAAAAAGCCTCGGCAAATGCCGAGGCTCATAAATATGTGGAGATATCTTTAAGCTGAGGCCACGACCCCCGCAGTGAGCAAAACAATTCCCAAATACCAACCCCAGAGGAACACCTTCGCTTGTGAGTCTTTCTTCGCATAGACGTACACGTAAAAAGGTATGACTAAGCAGAGCATGGCTTGGGGTAACGAATTTTTTATGGCAACGCAGAAAATGACCAGCTGCATAGCAACCATTAAGCCGAGCCCCGACAGGAGCAAGTAGATGACCATCCGATTACATCCATTTGAAATGAGTGGTGAATGTATCGGCGGCCCAATCAGAAACTAAAAGCCCGATAATGCCGGCTCTTTCTCTTTCCATATAAGCACAAAAAAGCCCGGCGCAATGGCCGGGCTTTCTCTGTGGTGTCGCGCTTGAAAAGCTGAACACGGTGCTATGAAAACAGAGCTATTCCATATGGACAACTCTTTTTTCAAGCTGCCTCCCTCATCCGCTCCAAGACGCAATCCACCCAGGTAACGCCGGCCTTGATCAGCTCCCGGGCCTTGCCTTCGCTCGTGCCGTATTGGCGGCCGACTCGCACCGCGGCCCACTTAGCGCCGTAGTACAGCCAGATGGAAAAGGGGACAGATTTATTTCTAGCCGTCAGTTGCTCCAAGCGAATCCATTCGATGAAAACTCTCAGCGCAGCGAAGCAAAAAACAAATCTGTCCCCTGTCTCCTTTTGGGTCAGATTAACGCAGCAATTAGGGGGACGAGTGAAGCGCTTAGGGGATGATCGGAGTATCTATCCGCTCACCAGTTTCCATATCATCAATCCTATAGTCCCACCAGTCTTCACTTGGCACAGCCTTAAGACCGTACTCCCGCCCGGCCTTCAGATTAACGTCCCGAAAAATCGATCTAGTCGCGCGTGTTCCCGTCCACTTCTTTACTTCCAGGCGATGGTTTCCTGGGGACAAGCGATATTCGGTCCGCTGCGTATACAAAGCATATAGGGTATCTGCTCCATCTACGCTGGCAATAGTGAGCGTCTTCTCTATCGCCCGAATACCTGCTGTATGGGAGTTTGGCAACCCCTCCGCCGCTTTCTCAGTGTAAGACTTACAACCAGCCGCCATAGCTATAAGCATAGCGAAACCGAGGATCTTGAACCCGCGCTTGAACTGCATAAACCGACCCGTACTCCATTCGTGGATTGCGCTATTCAACCCCACCCACCACAAAACTGCCAGCATGGCGCTATCACCACGGAGCCAGTGATTAGTCGGCTCACCGACGCGCGAATTACTTCAACGCAGCTACCACGGCATCGAAGAACACCATCGGGTCGATCGGCTCTTTGTCAACCGGCTTGGGCTGGGCACCGAAGGTGACAATCACCACGTTATTGGCAGGGTTGACGTAGATGTTCTGGCCCTGGATACCGACCGCCGAATAGGCGCCGTCTTTCACCGATGGCTCGGTCCACGCCGTCCACCACATGTAACCGTAATCCAGGGACTTACCGCCTTTGAGGCTGGTCGGCAGCGTCGCCTCCTTGACCCAGCCATCGGGCAGAATCGACGTGCCATTGATCTTGCCGCCGTTCATGAAAAACAGCCCGAAGCGTCCATAATCGCGCAGCGTGGCGCTGATACCGCTGCCACCGATTTCCACGCCATCAGGCGAATCGAGCCACCACCGGGCATCACTCTCCATACCGAACGGCTGCCAGATCTTCTGCGATAGATAATCGGCCAGCGGCATCTTCACAGCGCCACGGACGATCTCGCCGAGTACCTGCGTTTCGCCAGTACTGTAAGTGTTGGCCGTGCCGGGCTCGGCCGCTCGCGGCAAACTTGCCATCAAGGCCATGGCCGAACGCGGTTTCTGCGATATCTGCGCTTTGAGTAGCGCGCGACGATCGGACGCCGGATCGGTGTAGGTCTCGTTCCACTTCACGCCCGAAGACATCATCAGCACGTTGCGCACGGTCACACCTTCATAGGCGCTGCCCTTGAGCTCGGGAACGTAATCCACCACTTGCGCATCAAGACCCTTGATAAGGCCGTCTTTGATCGCTGCAGCCGCCAGCGTGGAGGTGATGGACTTGGCTATCGACATCGACATCCATCGGGTTTTCTCGGTGTTGCCACGCTGGTAGGTCTCGAACACGATCTTGCCGTCCTTGAGCACGAGCATCGCCGTAATGCTGTCCAGTGCGACGAAGTCATACAGGTCGTACTTTTTGTCCCCGACAGTGAAGCGAACGTTGGGCAACTGTTTGTCTGATTTCGGCAGCGCATACGGGTGATCGCCGGCTTTAATCCTGTGGGTGGGGAACAGCCGGTCGATGTTGCGGTAGGTACTGACCGCCAGATCGGGGAGCATTGCGCCGTCATAGATCTGCTCCACGGTGCCAATCGGTTCCTGGGCGTGGGGATAATCCTCAGCCCATGCGCCCGAGGTGATACCCGCAGCGAGCAGACCGAGCGAGAGAAGCAGCGAGCGACCAGGCGAAGCCGCACGAAAAATAGCGGATGAGTGCATAACCTATCCTTTTTTTGCTTTGCTATTCACGCACGTTAAGGCACGCGCCCGCTTGAACCATAGCCTACTCATTGGAATCGCGCCCGAGCTGAAGGACGATGCTGTTTGCGTCTCGTCAGGGATAAAGAATTGCGTGCAACTCAACGTCAACTACAGACAGACACGAGTTCTGGCATAGGGGCTAAAAGAGGACAGATTTACTTTCTAGCCGGCTGCCAGTTGATCCAAGCGAATCCATTCGATGAAAACTCTCAGCGCAGCGAAGTAAAAATAAATCTGCCCCTTTTCTACAGATCTTGCGTGAGAGGTAGCGATGATGGCTGACATGATTTCTCCGAGCATAAAAAAACCGCCCTGAGGCGGCTTGATGTTGTTGTTCGCTTTACAGGCAGCTTTTCACCGCCAGTTCCATATTGCTACGCCCATAACCTGGCGCCCAAGCCATACGCTGGTACAGCTGTACCGAGCTGCCTTTCAGTGTTTTTCTGACGCTCAGTAACTCGTCCGTCAGATTGTTGCTAGCCGCGATCAGCCGATAGCCATGCTCCGTCTCGGACATAGAAACATCGCTGCGGGCGTCCTGCCACCGTGGAAATACGCACAGCGCATAACGCTTAGAGTCTTTATCGGTACTGGCCAAAATGCTCGGAGCTTTCAACTCAAGGTCGCCGGGAGATACACACCCCACCAACATCGATACCGCCAGCACTCCTAGGATAAATTTCATGCAAGTCACTCCTGTGGGAACGGATGCAGAATATCACTGGGAACGAAAAAGCCCGCGCCGGACTAGACGGTGCAGTCCAAACACCCCAACTATTTTGATTTACGAGCCTTGTATTCTATTATCACCTCTGTTTGCTCAAGGTCTATGCAAGAATCGACCGTAAAAACGACCAGATACACTTAGGCATCGATTTGTCGCCCATCGCCAACAAACGTTGCATCTATTATGTACTGGTACAGCTGTTTAGGGATTTCGAGCTGAAACGCAGACTGATAAAGCTTTTTATTACGCTGGTAGTTCTCTTGCTCTTTTCCAGCGGTCAAAACTTTAGGGTTTGCCCAGTGCCCGGAGTTATTATACTCCCGTTTCTCAGCATTTCTTCCAATGCTAGCCTTTAGGTGTCCAAGCTGCATCGCGTCACCAAGATTCTTAAATTCCGCCTTGTGCCCCTGAGAAATGGAGTCATCGATTGATTTAAAGTACAGGTCGCGCATTTGCTTTCTTATCACATCTTTTTCCGTCGGGTTATTTACACTGGGATCCGGTGAGTCAGCAATTGAAACAGCAATAACTTCAGGCACCATATCAACCCCATTATAATTTACTCTTAAGCCGAAGTCCTTGAACAGACTCTCCGTATCCCTTTTTAGCGCATACAACCCGCTACCAGAGTCATTGAAATCCAAAATAACGATCGTATTGAACAGCTTTTGCGGATCTTTTTGGATCTTACTCTTCAGGTACTGAATAAATTGGGACTGAGGAGCCACGAACTTAAAATAAAATTTCCGGCCTCCATCTTCAATCACCTTATCTCCCTTATCAAGTTTGCTGTCCGCTGTTAAAATAGAGACTCGATACGGCTCCACCCCACTTACGTCAACAGTTACAACATTGCAGTTCAACCTCAGCAATGCCCATTTGAGAATTTTTGGCGAGGCACCGGGGACTACAAACTTACTTGTTGGGTATTTTATTTTTAGAAGATTTGCCAGCTCGTACGCCTCCCTAAAATAACTGAATGTCGCAATTCTAAACTTCGCCCCTAACGCAATCCTTTCTCCTTTACTCAGCTCACCATCTTCTATGTGTACCCAAGCAGTTCCAGAATCGAGTGGAACTGGAAACCTATTTAGCTTAGAGATTGATTTAGCCAAGCGAAACTCTGAACGCGCCACATTATAAACGATGAATTTCATAGATCACGCTCCATATTGATCCTACTGAGACCACCAACAAACCCAATTATCACGATTGAAAGTCATAAATCCTCTTTGAACAACACCATGCTGTGCCGTCTAATATTTATTTCCATTTCTTAAATCTAGCTAATCATCTTGGCACCTGCACTGCTGACAAGAGTAGTCGGTCCTAGTTGACGTTCAAGGCAAACGCATCAATTAGCTTTAACTCTGAGTCATTGATTTTTTTAGCATTAAGAGCCAGATACTGACGACTTCATGGCTCCAGGGCTTCCCGGCACGAAACGCTGATTGGTCCGCACGCCCACAGCCCTGTCGGATCACGTGGCTAATTCGTTTGGCTATGCCGGAGTATCAGGCGTGTTCGGTCAAGCCATGGCCCGCCGAAGACGATGATTTCGCTCGGGCGCCCATACAGGTGGTGCAACATAAAAGACCCGGGGCCGAAGGCCTCGGCGTCTTCGCCAGGCAGCCCCGGGTCAGCACCGAGGAAAATCCCGGCATGGTTCGGGTGAGCCGCCCGGCCAACCTCCGTCACGATCATGTCGCCGCGCTGTGGCTGGTCGACGCGGTAGAAGCCGGCGGCCTCGTAGTTCACCTCGTACAGGCTGGTGTTGTCCTTGCTCTCCCACCAGCCGTCGGCGCGCTTGAAAGCTTCGAACTCAAGCCCCTACTCGCGCTTGTACCAGTCGGCGCAGACCTGCCAGCAGTCCCAGGCACCGTGGACGAAGGGGCGCTTCAGCATTGGCGTCTCGCCGGCGGGTACCACCGTCCGCAAGTCGCCCTCCGGCCAGCTCAGGATGTGCCAGGGCATGACCGTCGCCTCGCACATTGCCAGGTCGCGCGGTGACGGTCGGCTTGTGGCGTCCGGGAAAAAGGGGACAGATTTATTTTCTAGCCGGCTGCCAGTTGATCCAAGCGAATCCATTCGATGAAAACTCTCAGCGCAGCGAAGTAAAAATAAATCTGTCCCCTTTTCTACTGCGGATTGATGTCAGCGCAAGCGGTAGACAATCGGACCGAGTCCTTGCTTTTAGAAACTGAGACCTACAAAAAGCGGGCGACTCATAAGTCGCCCGCTTTTGACATAAATCAGCAAGGATGAAAACTAAGCGTCGGGATGCTCACTGGTGAAGAAGGTAGCGGAGCAAATACGCCAGCGGCATACGCACGACGGACTGATCGATGTCCCGTGGTTTGACTGGACTTGGGCCTCGCATGGAGATTCTGGGCAGTGGTCACTCCAGAATAAAAAGACCAGAATAAAGACCTATTCAGGAGTCATATCCATGCAAAATATTCTGGCCGATGTGGCCGTCAGCGTATCTGAACTCATGAAGCCCCCATCTTCCGCCTTGAGCAGCACCAATGGCTTACCTGTGGCCGTGCTGAACCACAACCGCGTTGTGGGCTACATGGTCCCGGCGAATGTCTATGAGGCGATGGTCGAGCGCCTGGACGAACTGGAACTCGTACACCTGGTCAAGGCACGTCTCGACGCCAACGAAACACCTGTTCGAGTATCTCTCGACGATCTGATTGGCGAGGCCGAAGCAGATATCGCCAATGGCCGTTGAGTAGCGAAAAAGCCCGCGTATCGGCTATCAGTGGCTTCCACTATAACAAGCCTCCCCAAACCCCAGACGCAAAAAAGGGCCAACCTCTCGGTTGACCCTTCTAGACCGCCCAGCAGAGCGGATTTTGTTTGGTAGGCGCGATTGGACTCGAACCAACGACCCCCACCATGTCAAGGTGACCGTGAATACAGTGTAACACCATGAAAAATAAAGGAAAGTTCATCCATATCGGCTGACTCAAAACAGCCTTATCACCCTATAAGAATCAACAACTTAGCGTTGGATATTCCTACAGGGGTTTCCCCTCCTCCGGCGTCCTGCCGACCGATTATCCCCCAAAATCCTACAGCTCGTCGTCTCACCATCGCACCAATCTAACCGCCTAGATTACTGTATATCCAAACAGTACAAACAAGGCATGGTCATGGACCCGTATGAGATCGAAGACACCAGCGACTGGCTGGGCACCCCCACCCCACTGGAAATGTACAAGCACTCCTGTCACATGCTCGAGAACGAGGTGCTGGAACTGACCACCCTGCTACGCAAAGCGCGCCAGGACATTTTCGGATTGGTGGAAATGCATGCGGCCGAGGCCAAAGAATGCGCCAGGCTCCGTGCTGAGCTGAAGGCAGTGAGGTCCGCTCTCGACGATGAGAGCCGGAAAAACTCTGACCTGACCATGACGTCCAATTATTTGCTTTGCTCGAAGGACCGGCTAATTTCTGAGTATCACAGGCAGTTGAATGAGTTCATGGGTGGGAAATTGCCAGAACCCACTACCAACACAATCGGTTGATAGCGCCTATGTGCGGACGACTCTCGCAGTACTCCGGCATCCATGACTTCGTGGCGGCCTTGAGCATGCCCAACGCTTTGGTCAATTCCGCCGGCGACCTGCCGCTGGAGAGGTACAACGGCGCGCCGTCGCAGCAGCTCGCCCTCTTCCACTTGGAGGATGATGTCCTACACGCCGATCTGGTGCGCTGGGGCTGGCGGCCGGCCTGGGCCAAAGACCGTGCACCGCCGATCAATGCCCGGGTCGAGAAAGTCGCCCACGGCCCGTTCTACCGCCCGATCTGGCCGAACCGCTCAATCACGCCGATCAACAACTGGTTTGAGTGGGTCGATGAGGGTGGGCCGAAGAAACAGCCCTATCTGATCCGCCGGCGGGACCAGGCTCCTGTCCTGTGCGCGTCTATCGGCCAGTTCCCCACCGGTGGCCGTGACCCGAGCCAATACGACGGATTCGTCATCATCACCGCCGACAGCGCGGGCGGCATGGTCGACATCCACGACCGCCGGCCGGTGGTGCTGACGCCGGACCTGGCCCGCGAGTGGCTGGATCCGGCCACGCCCAAGGAACGAGCCGAGCAGATCGTCCTGCACCAGGGAGAGCCCGCCGAGGCCTTCGAGTGGTTCAAGGTGGACCGCGCCGTTGGCAATGTGCGGAACCAGGGCCCCGAGCTGATCAGGCCTATCGCCGCCCCACTTCTTTAGCGTAGGCCTGGCACGCCTGCAGCGCGATCAACCCCCGGTCGCCGGCATCGGTGATGGCGATAATTCTTTGAGCATGCGCTGGGTCAAGTTGGGCTCGACGGGCTCCATGAACCACGCCGACGGTGCCGGTGACGGCAGGCACTCCGCTGCAACTGGCAGGATCCTCGGCGAGGAGGACTGACAGCCGGACATCAGCAGTAGCGAGGCGATCGCGCAGGCGATCTTGATTACGTTGGGCATCGGTGAGTGCTCGGTGGTGGGTTTGGTCACTGCTGGCCAGTTGCTGTTCCAGGGCCAGGCGCTTGCGTTGCACCGCCTGAACCTGGTCCGCGGCCGCGCTGCCGATCTTCGCCAGGTCGGATAGATGCGCATTGGTCTGATCGGCGAGCTGACCGCTATACCGCCAGTCCTGCACCTTCCACGTAGCGCTCATGGCCAGGATCAACGCCACGGCCATACCGGCGATCAGCAGCTTCAGGCTGGCGGGGCTCATGGCACGTCCTTGAAGAAGATGTGATTGCCCAGGCGGAAGGTCTGGGTTGCGTCCTTGGCCCAGGCTGGCGGCTTCGGCATCGTGGTCGCGTAGTAGTGGGTCGCGCCGTTGGTGATGTCTGGCTCCTGGCCGGAGATCACAAGATCGGCCGCCCGCTGCGCCTGGGCGAGCTGCTTCGGCGGGATCGGCTTGGCGCCGCTCAGGCTGGGATAGTTCGGGTCGTTCTTGTTCCAGCAGCTGAACTGGTACGGCTTCAGGCAGACGACGGCGTAACCCTCGCCCCACCACGAACGCTCCTTGCCATCGTTCACGCGGTTGCGGATGACGCAGGCCACGGCCACCTGACCGGCGAAACTCTCGCCACGGGCTTCGCCCCACAGCGTGCGCGCGAGGATGTCGCGGTCCCTCTCGGTTGCGGTCATAACTTTTCTCCAGGCAAAAAAAATCCCGCTCGATGGCGGGTTGCGGTGTTCTGGTTCAGTCAGATGGATTCGACGGCCGCCAGCATCGGCGCTGCGATGATCTCGGGGATCGGCGGCTCAATAGGCCAGACCGGGGCCTGGTACCAAGTTGGCTGAACGGTGACCTTGCCCAAGGCGTATTTGTACGTCTTCCACGCCTTAAGGGTGAGCAACAGTGCGGCTTGTTCTGCTTCGTCTTCGGGAGTGGCCTCGCCGATCTCAATACCCATGCCGATCGTATCGATTCGGTCCTGAACGCGGGCAATCTGGACCACCGCCCTGGTGTTCCGCTCTGCGAGATCAGCCTTGGCCGCCACCAGTTGGGCAGCGGCCAAAGTGGCGTCTTTCATGGACTTTGTTACCAACTTCGACCAATCGATGTTCACGTCTGCGATGGGTAAGGACTCGTTGAAGTTTATTGGCGAATACGTTTCGTCAGCGGGCACATCTGGACCCGGCAACATTACTCGGCCATTTGGAACATCCAACAGAGGCACTGGGAACGCCTGCTCCTGGCTGTAATTAACAGGGATCGGCATCCTCAGCGTAAGCTCAATCGCGCCGTTAACCCTGCTTACTTCGCCGGGGAATATTTGATCATTCACCGCGCCGCGAGGGAGAGTATCCCCTTCTTGCAGCGGGGAAAAATCGAACCGCTGATAGTCAACAGTCAGGATATCTCCTGACTTGCTCACGACAATTTCATGATCAACAAGCGGCCTAATTGGATCAAGGAAGATATTCATATCAGTTCCACCTGCCCTTGGCATAATAGGAAATGTACTGGTTTACGGTCGCGGAGTTAAAAGAACCAAAAAACAAGAAACACCCAGTTGTGGTTACTCCAGCCGCATAAAGCGGGAGTGTTAGCGCGCCGCCCGAGGCCGAGCAATGATCTACAACAGGGGTGCCAACGAAAGTCACGGGGAATGTTACAGCCAGTGACGCGTAAAACATGCCGCCGCTACCAGATGTTATGGCTACACTGGTTGTGGTGGTATCGCGCCGCCAGCACTCCATGGTGCCATCTGCATATTTGATGTATTCCCCGTTGGCGGTAAATCCGCGCTCAAATCCTGGTACCTTCCACTCCGTCCACACTCCGGCCTCTTTCCAGCGCTCTCTGACTCCATTGCTACTCGAAAGGGCTGTCCATCGTTGATATGCATAGCCAGTAGTCAGGTTGATATCGTTTGTCAGATATCCCTGGTTGCTACCGTTGGTCCCGGAAAATACTGAGCCAACCCAGGCTGGCGGGGTACAGAAACGACCATTTACAGAAAGAGTGTTCGCGTTGGCATCGGGGAGACTGATGCCAAGCGTTCCACCAACCCCATAATCCCCAACACCTACCGCACCAATACCAGCACGTGCCAGCGCCGCGGTCGTGCCGCCAGTACCGCCCCTGGCTACAGGAACGATGTTGTCCGTTGCAACCGCACCAAGGCCAAGCTCGGTGCGCGCCGAGGCCTGAGTGGTTCCACCTGTGCCGCCCTTGCTCACCGGCAGGATGTCGTAGTTACCGGTGGTCTTCAGCGCTGCGAGCTGCACCCCATAAGCGTTGACGATAGCCCGGAGCGCATCGGCCGAATCCTTCACGTAGCCCTGCATGGGTGCGAGCGCGTAGCTGCCGCCAGATGCCGTCGCGCCGATGTAGGGAGGATCGATTGAGATCGCCGTGTTGCTCGCCACGTTGGTGACTTCATACCACCGGCCATCGGGCCCACGAAATGCATCACCAACCCGGCAGTTCACGATGAAGGCGGTGCCTGTGCCTGTCACGGCATTGGAATTCAGGGTGACGGAGACCGTCCCCGCTTTATACCAGGGCATAGAAAGTTGTCCTTTATAGTTTTGCGAATACAGCAGGAAGGAAGAATGCGAATGGGTTTCCAAGACCGACCGTCAAGGCATATAAATTGCCGCCTGCAAAATCCCACCAGCAATACAGTGACCGGCTTTGGATGCCGTCATTCAGCATCGGCATGCTGAATGTGTTTATCAGCATGTACTCACCAGCCGGAAAGTTGAAATTAACTCGATAGTAGTTCCGGGGCTGGCCTTGGCTTGTAGTATCTGTTTTTACGTACGTCCAGTTCTGGAACGAGCGCGTAAACCTCGCATAGGGTGTACCACTATCGAACAGCAAATTTGAGCTACCATCCCATATCCGCATGCCGTAATCAGCAAGTGCTGTTGCAGCGAACCCACAAGCAAAATATGCCCCATTGGGTTGCAGTGTGTTTTCGTTATATGCTCGAACATAGAAGCCGGTCCAAGCACCTGGCGACCCGATGACACGCATCAGACAAAGCCCGGCAATACCGGTGCTCCCGGATGGCCGGACAAAAACAAGCGGTGGCTCCTGGCTGGTGATCGTTCGTGGAAATGTGGTGACCGATCCAAGCCCGGACTCTTGCGTCGGTTGGTAGGTCCCTTTAGCCAAAACGACGAGCCGGGTAAATTCGGAATCGACAGTTACAACATTGCTGTCGTTTGTGAACTCCAATCCATAGGTCATTAGGAAAACCTTATTACAATTAACCGCATGGTTGAGCTGGTCGTATTGCTGTACTGAGCCCGGCCTCGAATAAAGCTATAGACTCTGACCGCATCGCTGATAACTTCAGTCTCCAACTGCATATCGACACTGACGTTATAGTTCCCAATCGGCACGACAAACGCCGCGCTATTGGTTGTCGTGATCCCGGGAACCGAAATTGTCTGGTAATTGGCGGAGTTGGTTCCTGTAACAACTCCGCTATAGACAACCCGCATCGTGAACGACGATGGATCGAGCGTGACATTGCTGTTTTCATCCCGGATTTCAAGACCGAAAGTCATGCTGACAGATCCCCAAGTTGCACGCGCTTAACGCCGCTCGCGTCATATACCTTGATCGCGCGGTTGGTCATTGTCAGTCGCCCACCGCCCGGGGCTGGACCATTGAATTCCAGGTCCCCGGCCTTATCCAGGCGCCATCCCTGGGAGCCTGCGACATAGTTGTCCGACTGCAAGACCTGGCCAATCTTCAGCATCGTGATACTGCCGTTCTCGATGAACGCCGAGTTCATGAACACCTGGCCGCCCTGGACCGCAAACGGAACCGAGACGGCTCCGCCGGCGATGGTATTGACGATGGCGAACCGGTCAGCGCTCACCAAGAACTGGCTTTGCAGGCCGGCCGGGCCGTTCTCAATGCCCAAGGCAACGCCTGCGGTGATGTACTGGCCTGTTCCGGAGTTGTACTGCATCTTCACGGACCAGCTCGCGTTCACCTTGCCGTTAACGTCATTGATGATCGATGTGTTCTGCTGGATGGCGGTTTGCTGTTCGCCAACGGTGGTGCTGATCTGGGAAAGCTGCTGAGCCGTGGCTTGCTGGTTGGTGACCACCACCTCCTCGAGCAGGGTGACGTTCGCCGCGTTGTCGGCCACCTGGGCATCCAGAGCGGTCAGGCGCCGGGCCGAAGCTTCGTTTTCAGAGGCTCGAACACTACTTTCCGAGGCAATTGCCGCCGTGCTGGTCCAGCCCTTGATGGCGTCGGCCAGATCCCCTTCCCCGTTGTCGTCCCGATACGCTGCCCGCAAGGCTTCGAAGGCAGTGGCCTGGGCCGTGACCACGCCGTCGATCTCGGTAATGTCAGCGGTATTGGTCGCCACCTGCTGCGCCAGGCCGTTGGCCGTCTCGACCGACTGACCCACGTCGAGCCAGTAGGTGATGTTTGGCGGCGGAGTTTGTACCGGTACCGGCCCCTTGGCCTGATACAGACGCTGGCCCAGGCGAACAATGTCATTCTTGACGTATGGCTTGGCAGGGTCATAAAGCAGGATGTCGTCGAGCGCATCGATCTGGTCCTGGAGGCCCGGGATCTTCTCGATTTCAGTGAGCAGATCCTCACCGAGTTCCGTTTCGGTGATCTGCCCCTTGATCAAATCAAGTATCGGCCCGGCGTTCGAACTGGCCTGCCCCAGCACGCCGTTGCCCACCGGATACCATGGGCCGATGTTCCCGGTACGGTCCACCAGGCGTGCCCAGAAAAAGAACGTGGTCCCGGCCAATAGGCTTTGCAGGCTGTAGTCGCTCTGGGGATACGCTAGGTCGGCCAGTTTCGTGGCGTTCTCCAGGACATTGGTTGCCCCGTACCAGATCTCTGTCCGCTGGGTGTCTTCGGCGCCAGCAGGGAATCCCCACTTGAGGCCGATGCCGAACAGCAGTGAGGTCGCCGTCAGGAACGAAACCGCCGGCGGCAGGCCGGTCTTGCCCTCCAGGTCGGTCAGCACCGACGAGGTTGGGATCGACGAGACGTTCATGGCACTGACCGCGCGCACCCGGGCCAAGTACTGGCCGGAGTAAATGCCGCGAACATCCACCAACAATTCGCCCGTGCGCGGGACCTTGATCCACTCCCGGGCGCCCCACCGCCATTCGACGTCATAACCCACAGCGCCAGGCGCCGCATCCCAGGCAATGGTCATGGCCGTGACAGCGATGCCCTGCTCGATGACCACGTGCTGGCTGATCAGCACCCGGGCCGGCGCGTCCTGCGTACCGATTGGGATGCCGCTGATAGGCCGGGGATCAACCACGGCGCCGTTGTCGATGAAGTCGAATTTGCTCGGCTCGTGCTGGATGACTTCCAGTTGGTACTGGTGCCACTCGGGCCGGGTGACGTTGCGCACGTAGAACTGCATGACCTTCAGGTCGTCGAAGTCGATCACCCAGCCGCATTCAGGCTCGGGCACCTCGCTATAGTTCGCCGCCACGGTGACGGCACGGCCAACCACCGAACTGATAACCCGGGCCTCAGATTTGCCGCTGGGCAGGTTGAGGTAGAGGCGCGCGCCGGTCGGGATGACCACGTCACGGTCGAGCGTCACGACCTTGCCGGCGACAGACGAGACACGCCCACCATTCGCACGGCCGGCAAGCATTGGATCGCCCACGGCAATGATCTGGCCAGGCTTCGGAATGCCGCCGTCCAGGCCCACCCGGAACGTCGCGCCCCGGGTTTGCAACTGCTCGGTCATCAGCGCCCACTGACCCGCCCGCTGGGCCTGGCCCAGGGAAGTGCAGCCGAATGCCTCTACGCTCAGCTCACGCACGGAACCGAGTTCGCTCAGCGCCTCGTTATCGAACACCGGCTCCTTGTCGGTCTCGTAGCCCTGGTCGGGATTGTCCCAAGCCACCATCGCGGCGGTGTGGCGGTCGCGCCAGCGGGTACCGTCGTACTTGATGGCGCCATTGTTGAGGATCTGCGATGGGCTGTAGCTGAATGCCGGGTCGCCGGGCATGTCTGCGTTGACGACAATCTGGCTGCCATCCCAGTAGGCCATCCCGTGGAAGATCGAGGCCAGGTCCTGCAGCACGGCATAGGCCTCGGCCTGCTTCTGGAAATACAGGTTGCAGGTGAAGCGCGGCTCCTGGCCGCCCTTGCCGTCCGGGACCATCTGGTCGCAGTACTGCGCAATGCGGTAAAGGGACCAGCGATCCACCATGGTCGCGTCGATACGCTCGCCCAAGCCGTAATATGGGTGCAGCACCAGGTCATAGAAGACCCAGGCAGGGTTATTGGTGTAGGCCTCTTTGAAGGTGCCGTCCCATATCCCGCCGCTGGTACCGGCGCCAGCGGTGGCGTAGGTCCGGGTCTCGGGGTTGTAGTTGGTCGGCACGCGCACGATGCGGCCGCGCATCAACACCGCGATCTTGGCGATATCGCCGCCGAACTGCTGGGCGTCGTACTCGATGCAGCCAACCGACGTCAGTGGGTACTCCTGATCGCTGTCGACCAGCTCGGCCACCGCCTCGACGAACATGCTGTCCTGCACCAGAGAGCTGTTGGCCTCCGGCGTCAGGCGCCGGGCGCGCAAAGTCCATTGGCTGCCGGCGGGCAGCTCGATCCGGTGGGATCGCTCGTACTTTGTGACGTTCTTACGGTCGACGAATGATGTCAGCACCGTGACATAGGGACCGTTGTCGGTCGAGACATCCACGGCGTATTCAATCCTGACGCCGTTGATGTTGCCGCTGGCATCCTGACGTTGCAGCGTGGGCCAACTGAGGCGCACCCGTGCCGCATCAATCATGGAGTTGTTGATGCTGTGCAGCCACGGGGTGGTGGTGCGCAACTCCTGGCCAACGGCAATTTCGTTGCTCGACTCGGTGACGCCCGCCAGGCGCTCCTGGTTCAGCTCGCCGGAACGAAACTGCCATTTCACGCCGGGATAGTTGATCGTGCCGTCCTGGGCCTGGATCGGCGTGCCGTCGAGGCGTACAGAGCGCAGGCCATCAACCGGGCCAACGATGGGGCCCCAGCTCCAGATGTAGACCAGCCTGGCCGTGGCCAGGGACGGAACGCTGTTCGACGCGATGCTCGGTTGCTTCGGTTTCGACTGGCCGCCCTTTGCCCCGCTGACTGCCCTGGCCTTTCTCGCAACTGCGCCCATGCGCTCCTCCAAAAATGCAAAAACCCGCCGAAGCGGGTTGGGTGTTTCTGAAAAATCAGATGTTGTCCTGGGTGTAGATCCCCCCTGACTCCACGGCGCCGCCAATCTCCCGCTCTCCGTAGAGCAACGGGTAGGGGTTGCCCTGGGCGATGGTTGTCACCGCCGAGCCAAAGCCGTAGCTGGGGTTGTTGCCGTCTTCGTTCTTGTCGGCCGTGTTGGCCTTAGTGGTTGGTGACAGCATTTGCACTACGCCACCCAACGCAACGCCAGCGCCGGCCACGAGCAAGCCCATGCCAAGGCCGGTGGTCGTGCCGCCGGTGAAGAGGCCAGCAACAATCAGTGCCACGCCCAGAATCGTCTGGAAGATGCCCGCCGACTTGCTGCCCTGGATGATGGGCATGATCCGGATGACTTCGACACCAGCGCCTTTAAGGTCCAGCTCTTGCTCGCCGATGTTTCGTTCGTCGATGAACACGGCGAACACCAGGCCCCGCTCTTCGGCAGTGCGCAGGAACTTCTCGAAGCCAGGCTTCATCACACACAGCGCGTTCATTGCATCCCAGAACCCGTGCAGGTCCAGCCGGTACTGGCGGCCGAAGCGCTTACCCAGCACGCCGCCCAGCTTGATGGTCGTCATCGTCATGGTCGGTAGTCCTTGTGGCGAAGGATCAGTTTCACTCGGCTGGCCATCGACCAACCGTAAACCTCGCGCGCGGCCAGGCGACCGGGCATGTGGTGGTAGATGAATGGACCCGATCCGCCCAGGGCGGGCGCTGGCTCGCTGTGCAGCGATGGGTCATCGCCCAGGTAGATCGCCGCATGGTTCGGGTGGAAACACGACCGGCCCGGGGTCGGCACCTGGAGCACCAGCATGTCGCCACGTTGCGCCGTCTCCACCTGGTAGAAGCCTGTGGCCTTGAAGTTGTCCTCGTACAGGCTCGGGCCGCCTTCGTCTTCCCACCACAGGTCCTGGCGTTCGAAGTTCGGTAGCTGCAGGCCAGCCTCGCGGGCGTACCAATCGCGGCAGGCGCCCCAGCAGTCCAGCAGGCCATGGGAGAAATCCCGGCCCAGCAACGGCGCCTGGAAGCCTTCAGGCTTGAACCAGGCGAACTCGCCGCCCGGCCAGCCCACAATGCCCCAGGGCAACTCGTGCAGTTCACAGCTCACCCGGTCGGCCATGCTCGGCGTCGGCGCTTTGTCGGGGTGGCTGTGGATGATGGCCAGCACTTCGCCGAGATCTTCGGCCGCCGCCTGGTCGCGCTCGTCGATCTGGAAGTTTTCCCGCTCCGACTTCGCCCGGTTGGCACACGGCACGTATTGGCGCCCCGCTTCAGTCTTCACCAGCAGGCCGCACGCTTCGGCCGGGTAGGCTTGCGCGGCGTGGGCTCGGATCTCGTCCTGCAATTTCTGGTTGATACGCATGGGTTACCTCGAACTTGCGATCAGGCTTGCGCCCATGGAGCCGCCAAACCGGCGCGTGTTGCCGCGCAACTTGCAGCTACTCCACCACCCGCCGCACTGGTCCAGCGCCGGGTTGTCGGTAGGCTCATTCTTTTTGGTGAACATGGTGGTTCCGGTGTAGGCACATGCCTCGCCGCGATAACCGCCACGACACGCCCACCGGCACAGCTTGGTGATCTGCTGGCTGGGCAGCATCTGCCCTTCCATGTCCGTGGGACTGGACATCGAGAAGGTCAGCGAGTCGAACGACTCTTCCGTCTTCTGCTCGATGTACCAGAGGTTTCGCCGGCTCTGGTTGCTGGCCGCGGGGTTGCCGTCAGGAAAGTTCGCCGCGTCCAGATAGTGCCGGAACGTTTCAATCACGGTGAACTTGGCGCCCGCCAGGTCGCGGAACTGCAAGCACAGCGCCGTGAGCGCGCCCCGGACACCGCCCAGCTCGTTGGCGATTTGCAGGGTTGGGGATGCCGGCCGGCCATCGCCGCGGATGTCGAATCCCTTCGCAGTGATCTGGAGTGGCGAATAAAGCTGCCCTTGCCAGATGATGTCGCCCTCTTGGGCATGGCCGTGGAACCGCCACAAGTTGGCGCCCAGGCGCGTGGCGTCGAGCTCGAACAGCCGGATCTGGTTGCCCGGCTCGAGCTTTTGAATATCGGCGTTGTAATTCATGGGACTCCAGAAACAACAAACCCCGCACGGGGCGGGGTTGGTGGTCGAGGTGGATCAGGGCCTGTAGACCTGCTTGAAGGTGGCAGACAGAGTGAAAATCCCAGCACCACCGGCTGTCAGCTTGTAGCCGTTGGCACTGTATCTGCCCTGGGCTCCACCCGGCGGCGTCCAGATAAACGACTTGTAGCCTTCGTGGCGATCGAGGAAATCACGGATACCCAGCAGGTCATCGCCCGCAACCAATCGGCCCACGGCGCTGATATCCCAGGATTGCGACTTCGTGTTGATCCCGATCCCGCCGGCCTGGGTGTATCCATCGCCGAATTCGTTCTCCCAGGTCCGTTGGGAGATGTCGCCGTCCGCACCAACACGGATGCAGTAAGTGAAGGTTTCAGCCATCACACACGCCTCCAGAGAACGCCGCCTTGCAACGTCTCGCCTTGAATGATGCGGATAACCTCGGCGGTGAATGCCTGGCCCATTGATTCGCCCTGTTGCTGGGCTTCCTTATCGCTCATGCCCTTCTGCGCCTGAACGCTGATCGGGGCACTGATGCTGATTGAGGCGCCACTGCCAGAGCCCATCCCATCTGCCGAATTGATCCTTTCGAGCGTCCGGTCCAGCTTGGCACTGGTCTCTGCCGTGGTCACTCGCTCACCCTTTTCAAGGAGCCAAGTGCCGGTTTCTGGGACCGCGTCGATGCCATCGTGGGCCATACCGGCGAGCGCGGCGCTTGATACTGCCGCCACCATTGGAATGGTTGCAGTCTGGGCAGCCAGAGCAGCCCCTGGGGCCAGCGCCGGACCAACGATAGGAATGGCAGCGGTAGATGCATAGGCCGCCAGAGCAGCCTGAGCGGATGTCGCCTGGGCGTTCGCGACCATAGCGAGGCCAGCGGCACTTTGTGTGGTCTTGCCGACAATCAACTGTACCGCCTGGTACACCAGCCATTGCGCAGCCATGTCGGAAAGAGCGTTGACCATTGACTTCCCGAAGCCGGCAATCATATCGCCGAGAGCGTCCCCCGCATCCTCAGCACCTGTTGCGACATCAGAAAAGAATGTCCCCAGATTGCTGCTCGCACTACCCAGGGCTGTCGAGGTCATGTCCGCAGCCATCTGCGAATGATCAGTCGCCACGTCGGAGAAGTTGGCCCAGGCCTCATTGACACCATCCATCCAGTTGGATTGGGCAGCATCAAGACTTTCGTAATACTCGTGCTGCAGCTCCATGCGCTCTGTTAGTGCATCCTTGAGCATGCCGGTCTCTGTAGCGTACAGATCCGCCGTGATATCCCCAGCGTTAAGCTGCTTCTGCAGGTCGGCCATCTGGTCGTTGTAGTCCTGCTGGATCGTCAGGTCCTGCTGGAGGCGATCCCGAGCTTTATCGCCCATCCCTGCCCCGGCCAGCTCCATGTCAAAGCCAGATTTTGTCGTGGCGTTCGTTGCCTTCAGGTTCGCCAGGAATGCAGCAGATTTTGCTTCCTCTTCGTTCGCAAGCTTGAGCTTCTGGAGAGCATCCAGTTCCTGGGCCAATCCTTGTAGACGCTTCTGCTGGTCAGCATTGATGCCTACGAGCTTGCCTGATGCGATCTCGAAGCGAAGCTTGTCGACCTCAGTCGCTTTCTTTTGAGCATCCGCCGAGGTATTGATCAGGGCAATCTGACGCTGAAGATCTGTCTCCGAGTTTTTGAAGGTATCGTTGATTTTCTTCGCGGAAGCCTCAGCCTCCTGCGCAGCTTTCTTCGCCTTTTCGCGAGCGACTGGGTCAATGCCCGTGCCAGTACCGGGGGTTACGTTCTTTGTGGCCGCCGCAACCTCAGCGGCGGCCTTTTTGGCGTCCTGTACGTATTGCCTGAATTTGTCACCTGCCAATGGAGCAGTGAGGCTTTCATCGATACTCGCCGCAGCCTGGGCGGCGATACTGAAGTTCAGAGCGGCCTCGTTGCTCAGGCGCTCACTATCAGCAATAAACTGGTCCGCTGTATCACCAATGGTGACAGCAGCAAGGCCCGTGGCCAAGCTACTCATAAGCGACGACATTCGAGCGACCGCCGTGGAGTAAAGCCCCACCAGCGTGTTGCCCAAGATGTCGAATACGCGCACCACGCCATCGCCAGCGCTGATTACGAATGCTGAGGTTTCGACCAGTTTGTCACCGAGATCACCGACAACCCCTTTAAGGCCGCCGGCATCCTTGGCCGACTGATTCATGTCCTTTGAGAACTGCGCCAACACAGGAAGAAACTCAGCTGCCAGCATAGTCTTGCCAGCAGTGATGTATTGCCCCAGCCCCTGCAATTCAATGCCGAATTGTTTCGCTGCCGCGATGGTGCTCTCATCCATAACCACACCAGCGTTCAGTGCTGCCTGGCCGAGCTCATCAAAAGCCTTACCACCATTGCGCAGAAGAGGCACCAGCGCAGTGGAGTCATCCGCTATGGACTCCATGTAGAACGTCATTTCCTGCTGGCTGACGTTTGCTTTCTCTAGACTAGTGACGTAGAGGGCCAAAGCGTCTTTGCTGTTCAGCTTTTTGAAACTGTCAGCGGTGACTCCGACCTTAGGTGCGATGTTCTCGAAAAAGTCTTTCAGCTCACCAGCCCCGGTACTGGCGAAGTCCCCGAGCTTATCGTTGGTGTCTTTGAAAATGTCGGAAAGCTTGTCTTGTTCAACGCCGACGCTTTTCGCCGCCGCCGCATACTTCTGGAAATCGGTGGTCCCCAGCCCCGCCAGCGCTGACTGGTTAGATATTTCTTTCGCCACACTCGCCGAGTGCACCACCAAAGCAGTCAGAACTGCGGGGATGCTGCCTATCGCCGTGCCAACGCCTTTTGCCAGGCTGCTAAAAGACTTGCTGATTTCTTCATTGCGCTTTTTTGCCTCCCGACTTGCCTTGTCCAGCGGCCCGGTGAAAGCACCAATTTTTGCAACCAAGTCCAGCGTTAACGTGCCGAGTGATTTGCTGGACATTCAGTTCTCCACGCATAAAAAAACCCGCCGAAGCGGGTTCCGATGATTTTTACTGCCCCTGATATTGTTTCGTCAGGAGATCAAGTCTTTTTTGATTTTCTTCGGTGAACAGGCCTGAGCCAAACATGGATTTTTTACCCGCACCATCGAGACGGACGACCTCGACGGTAAATACAGCATCGGCTGGCGCTTTCACCTTACCCCAATCGCTGAACATATTTGGAGCCAATGTCCACGACTGCTCTTCGCCGGGTTCCAAACCACCACTGATTTCGTAGTTGAAGTCTTCCACCAGCCAAGGAATTGAGCGGCCTGGCGAGGCGATGGTGCCTTTAAAGTAGGCACGAGAAACCGCCTCCGACATCCCATTTTTTACTGTAACTTCAATGATCGGCTTCGGACGTGAAGAATATTTCTCTTCTTGAAGATAAAATCTGGATTTCGATACCGTGAATTTTTGGAGTTCATTTTTTGCCAACTCCGAATCAATCTTCTTCTTTTTCAGCTCTTCGATCTCACTTATCGCTTGCTCTTTTTCCTTTGCCTCCCGCGCAATCCTAATGGCCGCCGCCGCTGAAGAAACTTCATCGACGGTCTTTCCATCCAAGCTGGACAATAGTCCTGTCGTTAGGTCTGACGTCTTCTTTTCTCCCCGCATGATTGCGGGAACATCCATTCCACTAAGGGCTATCAGCTTGAGGTCTGATTCGAACTGACTTTTTTTATCCGCCGGAAGCTTCTGATTGATTTCTTGCACTGACTTTTTCAAAGCGGCTTCCGAGCTTCCGTCAAGCTTTGGCTCCCCACAACCAGCAATGAAGAGAGCCGGAACAGCAACGGCAAGTAGCTTCCACATAGGTAATCCCTCACGTAATAGTGGCGCGAGGATATCAAAACTTCCCGCCGGGGCGCTAAGCCCACGCCTTCATCGCCTCGGCCAGCGTCAGCACGCGCTCACCTGCATGAGGCATGAAATCCTCTGGCTTGAAGCCACCATCCTTGGTGATCCTGTTGGCGTACATGGATGACAACACCGCCACGCTGCGCTCGATCCGCAGGCCCACATTCAGAGACCCGCGCTCCTTGCGATACTTCGCCCACCGATTGAACTCGCGGAGGCTCAGTCTTTCTTGCGCTTCCGCGATCGTGCAGCCGAAGGTGATGGCAAGTTCGTGCCAGAGCTCTTCAAGGCCGGTGAGCTCGTCGTCTTTCCCAGGTTGTTCACCTCGAAGATTGCTGCCAGCAGCGCCACCGTCAGGCGCCCGTCCAGCGCCCCTCGCTGGGGATCCGCATCACCGGTGATATCGCCGACGGTGAAAACGGCAGCCCCGTTTTCATCGCACACGCTTGCGGCTATGCGCCCGGCCAAGCTGTCGTGCTTTCCGTTCAAAGCCGTCACATCGCTGATTGCTGCCTGATAGCCAAGCGGACGGATGAAGACGGTGGCCGTGAGCTCTTCATCGCCCTGCGACCACTTGATTTCCTTCTCAACCGGTCGGCCGGTGAAGGCGCCGACCGACTTAAGACTTTCGAGTGTCAGTTTCATCGGGCCCCCTTAAGCGCTGGTCTTGCGGATCCAGGCAGAACCGCCGGAACGCTGAATGGACGCTGCCGTAGTCACCACGCTATTGGCTGCAAAATCGAACGGGAAGTCGACGACATATCCGTCGAAAACGAACCAGGTTCGAGTGTTTGGCAGGCTAAGCCCCCCATCGCCAAGCTCAGCAGTTGCTGCTGCCCCGCTACCGGCGCCGCCGGTAAAAGCAACGGTAGGAACAGAGGTATAACCAGACCCCGGGTTGGTGATCGTGATGCCGGTCACCGCGCCGCCGGAGATACTGGCCGTGGCTAGAGCGCCGGTGCCACCGCCGCCAGTCAAGGCCACGGTAGGTGCGCTGGTGTACCCAGTACCACCGGAGGTGATTTCGATGGACGAGACCGTGCCATCGACGCCGACCGTCGGCACGATGTCGACCCCATCAGACCAGCCAACCGCCCAGCTGATGCTCTCGATGCTGTCGTCTTCGGACAACTGATGCAGGCGAACGTGGGATGCGTTGCGCGGATCAGCATTCAGCGTCAACGATGCCTGGCCAGGGGTGCGCAGACCGCGCATATAGGTCCGCACCTTGTTGCTGAGGCAGGTAGTTTCGATCTGGTCAGCAGGGTTACCGCCGGGGTTGAATGCGGTAGCGCATTCGATCTCAAGGATTTCGAAGACGGCCGGATTCGCAACGGTGGGCACGAGCGCGTAGATCTGGGTTCCTTGGGAAAGGATCGACATGGCGTTCTCCAAATGTCGGGCATAAAAAAACCCGCACTCGGCGGGCTGGTTTCTGGGGTTGGGTTATCGGCGGACGATCCAGTCCACACTGAAGCTGTAGCGGTATCGGCCTGTTTCGGTGTCTCGGTCCTCTCCGTTGTAGCTGGAGACCGACGCGGACAGTTCCACGGCATACTCCAGCGCCTGGCCCGCGGCGCGAGCCTCAGCTGCTGTAGCTGCGTAAATATCGATCTGTAGCGCGTGGCTCTCGACGTCCGGGCGACCGGCCAGGTAGTTATCCGGCGAGCCGTTGATGACCTGCCAGACGCAGTACGTGCCGGGAGGGTTATCCGGCGCCAGCCCGAACGGGTAGATCCGGGTCGGGCTTACACCGAGCAGCGCGGTCACAGCCGGGTCTGCCGCCGCCACTTGGAAAATGGGTGGGTACTTCATGGGCCCGCCTTCTTCGCTGCGCGCCTGATCGCTCGGTCCAGGGCCTTATCGAACTCCGACACGAACATGGCCGTGGCCGCGTCGATGTTGTCCGCCAGAGCCTTTCGCATGAACGGCTTCGCCGCCATTTTCGCTGTACCGAACTCCAAGAACCGCCAGTAGAACGTGTTGCCGCCGGGGTTGCTTTGGTCGCCGCCAGTCTCGAAAGTGCCTCCGGCACGCCCCCGGCGGGTGTGATAGTTGTTCTTCTGCTTCGCGCCGCCCAGCACCCCGACACGGAAACCGAGGTCGCCGCTCTGCTTGAACAGCCGATTGTTCCAGCGCAATGCAATGTTCTTGGCGATCTCAGTGTTGGTCTCTGGGTCGTTCAGGCCCGTGGCGTTCTGCCGAGCCGCATCAGCAACCAACTGAGCGGCCTTCCTCAGCGCCGCCCGCCCGCCCTTGCGCCTGGTGTCGTAGCTAATGGCGTCAAACTTACCCAGCAGCGACTCAAGGCCGCCAATCTTGAACTCGATCACCTCAGCCATCGTTCACCCCTTCACTGCAGGGCAGCGTCAGATAGTCGAGCCCGCTTTTCGGGTCGGGTAGCACCCCCTGGATGTTGTAGATCTTGCCTCGATGGATGATGCGCATCGTGGCCTCAACCCCCTCACGCCGGCGAATGCCAATGCGCGCTGTCACCTCCACCTGGGTGGCCGCAGCGGCAATAAACTCGCGAGCTGACAACGGCTCGACGCTGGCCGGCACCTTCGACCAAACCTCGACCCAGGTCTTGACCATTTCCCCTGTTACGGGATCCTGCGCGAAACTCGGGCTCTGGAAGTCCACCCTGTGCCGCAACTTGCCGGCTCTCATCACACACCCATCCGGATGCGATAAGGCATCAGCAAGGACTTTGACGCCTGGGGCAATTCGACAGCCGTGCCACCGACGACCACGTCTTCGCGGTTGGCGAACAAGTGGCCCAACTTCAACAAACAAGCCGCCGTGATTGCCGCATTGATGACAATCCCGTACTCGTCGAGATCGATCAACTCATATGCATCGGCGAGGGCCTGGCGAGCCTGCTCACGCAAACGACATCGGATTTCGCTGTTTGCCGGATCATCGGCGATCACGAGAGCAGCTTTGTACTCAGCAAGCGCGGCCTGGGTACGCAGGACGGTATCGGCCTTGGCTTGATCGACGGCGGCCTGGTCTGCGAAAAATCGGCGCTGCAAAAACTGCTGTGCCGCTTCTTCTGCACCGTCCAGCTGCGCCTGGATCAAAACGAGGTCTTCAGGCTCAGCGAGTAGGTGCTTCATGGCCAGGTCGATGTCGATCACGCTCATGATTATTAGGCCTTTTTCTTCGCGCTCGGTTTGGGTGCAGACTTGTTGTCTGGCACCGGGGCTTCTTTATTTTCAGGCCCTTCAGCCTCTTTCACTTCGTAATCCTCGACGAGCCCAAGTCGATGCAGATCCTTCGCACGGAACTCATCAGCGGTGATCGTGGATCCGCGCTTGGCATATACATGCCCATCGAGGAAGCCCTTTTTGGTTGTCAGTTGGATCTCTGGCATGGCAAATCGCGCCCAGTCGCCCGGACGCGCTCCTGATCAGTGAGAGGAAAAGAGTCGCGATTACGGCGTTGGATCTTCGAACTCGCCGTGTACGAAGGACTCGGGACGGTAAACCGCCAGCGCCAGACGTTCCTCGGCACGGATGGTGACCATGTTGGTGCGGAAGTTGTCCCCGTCTTCGGTCGAGACCTCAACAGCGGCATCTTCACGGTCGAACACCTGGGCCGCGATGTTCATCGCGCCTACCAGGAACTCGCCTTCAGGCACGGCGTTGCTGTCCACCACCGGCAGCTTCCACAGACGCTGAACGCCGCCTTCCTGCACGTTGACCCAGATATAGGAACCGGTGCTGTCCTTGGTCAGCTCGATGTCCGCCCAGTCCACCGGGTTCAAGGCGATTGCCGAGGCGCGGTATTCGGCGACGCGCACCTGCAGGATGGCCCGGCGCAGGGTGTCGATCTTGGTGTCGCCGGCTTTGCGCAGGGCTTCGTTGAATACGGTGGCTTGCGGGATCAGGCCCAGCAAGTTCTGGCCGGTGCCGTCGCCCGCAAGGATCTGTTCCTCTTCCTTGTACTTCAGGCCGTAGATCGCGCGACCATTGATGTAGCTCTGCAGAAGTGGGATATCCGACAGCACCTGCTTCGACGCCCGAAACCAGTGAGCAATGGTTTTAACGGTGGTGGTCACCAGACCGAACGACAGGTCGGATTGAGCCTTGAGCGCGCCCTCGCCCGCCTGGGGAGCGGCCATGTTCTGGAAGCCGGTTTCCTGTACAAACTCGATCGCGTTCGAGGAGGTGCGGCCAGGCATGATCAAGTCACGGATAGTGAACTGACGTTCCGGGTCGGTAATGATGCCCGGCACCCGGGTCGGCTGAATGCCTACGCCAACACCGCCGGTACCCGAGGTGCTGCTGGTGATGTTGGTCACCGCTTTCAAGTTCAAGCGGGCGATGCCGCGGCCCTTGGCGCTCAAGCCCTTGAAGTCTTCGGACTCTGCCAATTGCTCGCCAGCGGACTTTTGATCATTAGGATCATTGGAGGCGAAGCGGCGGGCCATCTTCTGCTCGATATCCTGGAGGCGATCCTGCAGGCCGAGGCCGTCCTTCACCAGGCCCTCCAGAACGTTCTTGGTATCAGCCAGAATGGTGCCGTGCTCTTTGATTTCCTGGCTGGCCTTTTCGGCGAACGCCTTGATTTCCTTGTCGCGCACATCCAGCAGATCGTTGACCGCCTTCAGCTGGATCTGGTCGCCGGCGTGCTCTTTGCGCTGCATCTGGCGGCTCTCGGCGAGCGCCTGGTTGCTCATTGCGTTATGCATGGGTGAATCCTCAAAACGATGGGAGAGAGAGTGCTGGGCGCGATTTCAACGCCTCGGCGAGTTCGACTTCTGCCAGGTCGCCCGCGGACTCGCTCCGGAGCAGGTGCTGCAATCCGCGATTGGCAATCACCGCAGACTGAGTTTTCGAGAAGCCTGCCTCGCGCAGGAGCAACTCAAATTCGGGTAGTGAAGGCAGGCCGCCATGGGCAAGCTTCGACTTGATCACGTCAGTCCTGGCTTCATCATTGGCAGGCACAGTGACGATGGAGATTTCCACCAGGTCCAGCTTGGTCAGCGTGCGAATACGGGTCTTCTCATCGAAGCTCGAATCGCGCACGTAGTAGCCGATGGACAAGCCGGTGATCGAACGGGACTTCATGCCCCGATAAGCGATGCGCGCGTACGGCGCGTCGGCCATCCACAGCTCGCCATCACCAAACAGGCCTCGTTCGTCTTCCTTCAGCGATCCCAGAGCCCAGGAGCCGATAGGTTCAGCTGTCCGGTGCTGCCAAAGGACTGGCAACGTGCGGCCCTTGGCCTTGAGCTCAGCAATCGAGTCGAGGAAGGCGCCAGGCGCGACAACCTCGTTGTAGCTGTCGACTACGCCGAACACGGAACCGTAGCCAGAAAAAAGGCCGTCATCGCTGACAGCCTTCACGTCGTAGTCAAATGAGCGGTACTTCACCGCCAGGGACTGGTCCTTATGCTTCATTCCTGGTTCCCCTTGGGTTTGTCGTTAAGCCAGTCCAGCAGCGCCGAGCGGGCCTGTTGGGCATCCCCGCCAGCCTCGCCCAGCTTGTCGATCGGCAACATGTTGGATTGCACGGTGAGCTTCGCGGCGTTACCGCCCGCTGGCGCCAGGTTTTCCTTGATCCGGCATTCGTCCCGGGTATAGATCCCGTTTTGCGTCATTGAGCTGTAGAAAGCCGCACGGGCCGCGCTATCGGCGCGCAACAAGCCTTCGGGGTTGAACTTGGCATAGAAGCGACGGCGTTCATCGGGTCGCAGTAGGCGCCGGTTGATGCTCTGCTCGATACGCTTCATCCAGGGCAACAGGGTGAAACTCAGGAAGCCGATCATCTGCTGCTCCATGCCGGTACCCCAGCTGGTGCTGTTCTGCGTGTGCCCGACCATCCAGGGCGGAACGCGGAACCACCGGCAGATTTCCTCGACGTTGAAGGCCCGGGTCTGAAGCATCTGGGCGTCTTCAGGCGTCATCGACACCTGCTGGTACTTCATGCCCGCTTCCAACACCATGGTTTTCCCGGTGTTGACAGCGCCAGCGAACTTGGCGGCCATGTCCTCGCGAATGTCTTCTCGCTGAGCTTTGTTCAGGATCTGATCCGTCGAAAGCACACCGCCCAGCTTCATGCCGTTGGCGAACATCTTGCTGGCCGATTCATCAGCGGCCATTGCTGCGCCGAAAACATTACGCCCCATGGCCAGCGGACTCAGGCCGCACAGCGGATCGGTGCCGAAGCCACGGGTGTGCATCATCTGTTCGTCCAGCAACGTGTGGGGCTTGCCTTCGCTATCGGTGAATCGATACTCGATCGCCCCGCTGCTGGTGCGTCTTGGCGGCGATACGGCCTGCGGCAGTAGGAATTCCAGCGAGGAAAGGTCCAGGCCCACGCGGTGGGGCTCATTGAAGCTGTTCCCACTCAACAAGAGGCTCGCGACCACGCACTCCCAGAACTCCACAGGCGTCTGATCGGCGTTCGGCTGAACACTGATCACACGGTGGACAGGATGTGATGTGGCAACCGTCGGCACACCGTTTTTGTCCTCATAGAGGGCAATCGGTAACGTAGCCAAGGTTTCAGCAATGAGGCGAACGCAGGCCCACACCGTGGACAGCTGCAGCGCGGTTTGCTGGCTGACCGTTTTGCCAGATGCGGAGTCGGTGCCGTAGTAACCGTTCCAGAAGGCGGCATCGCCTAGTCCGATTCGTCGACCCACCCAGCCTGCCAGCGAGGATTTCACTATTCCTGGCTCGGCCGACTTGAACAGAGCCTGGCGAAGCACGGACTTGAGGGGTTTATTCACTGGTCAGCCCCTTGCGAATGAAGCCAGCGGCCAATAGGAAAGCCACGCCGCCGGCGATAAGGGACCAACCGAGACCGACCAGAACAAAAACTCCGCCAACCATCAGGCAGAACCCGGCCACGGCCGCCAGCAAAAATATGAGGAGGCCTGTATTCATGGGTATTCCTGTTATCCAACAATGATGGGGCTTGAGAAAAAGTCGCTGATGTTGCCGCCGTTATCCTTGACCAGGATGAGCGCACGACCTATCGCCATAATCAGCGCGACCGCACCGTCGATCTTGTTGTCTTCGCCCTGCTTTATTGGACGAACGACGTCATCGTTGCCGGGGAGGTTTTTACCGATCACGTTACCGATACACCATGTCATGATCGGGTTGCCGTCATGGTGGAAGCGGCCAGACTCAATCGCGGCTTCCAGTTCTTTCATCGGGTCCGACATGTTCGTGTAGTTCTGCGTGATCGTGATCGGGCTGAAGCCCTCGTCGTCGAGGTCGTGACTCAAGCCTGTAGCGCCGTGCGGGTCAATAGGACACTCGCGGACAGGAGCGTGATGGTTGGCCTCCTTGGTGTCTTCCAGGATCTCTCGATAATCGACCTCAGCACCATCAGTGACTTCCAGATGCTTGGATTGAATCCAGGCCTGGAACCGCTCAGACATCCGTTTATTGTCTGTGTCAAAAGCAGTGTCGTAGGGCACCCAAAATTTTGGACTGACGCTGTAATAATGGATTCTGCCGTCGATGATTCGCCAAAACAGGCGAGCCCTTGAGTTCATGTCCAACTTACGCGCCAAGTCGAAGCCGGCGATCCATTCTTGACCCTCAAACTGATCCAGCGTCAGCGTGGTGTCTTCGCAAACCTTCCAGCTTTCCATGTTGTAGAAGCCGGACTTCGCGCTCACCCAGAGGTTGAGGTGCTTCGTTTTGAACGTGTTGGTAAAGCGCGCCGACCGGATCGCCCGGGCCTGCTGGCTTTCCAGGTACTCCTGGAACACCGAAACCCCATGGTTGGGGTTGGCCTTGGCCAGCATTTTCGGATCTGTCCAGTCGTCTCCTTCATCTAGCGTCCAAATCCAGCCGAACAGTTCCTCGTCGGGCACCGTGCCCTCGAGCATTTCGATCACCTGCCGGCGTTTGTCGTAGCACGGCCCCTCGATGTCGGCACCTGCCGTGGTGATGATGAACATCAGCGGCTGCCGACGGGCACCCATGCCGGTGAGCATGGTGTCGTACTGAGCCGACGTTGGGTGCTCATGGTATTCGTCGACGATCGCGCAGCTGGGTGATGCGCCGTCGCCTGGGTTGCCAATCAGTGGTTCGAAGCGGCTGAAGTCCGCCGGGATGTTCATGTTTGAGGCATTGACCTCGATGCCTGCCGCCTCGACCAGCATGGGCGACTTACTGACCATCAGCTTGGCCGGCCGGAACACCTCCCACGCCTGCTTCTCAGTTGTCGCGCCGGCGTACACCTCGGCGCCGAACTCGCCATCAGCAACGAACATGCTGATGCCCACACCGCCGGCGACAACAGATTTCCCGTTCTTGCGAGGCACCTCCCAGTAGCTCTCGCGGAACCGGCGGTGCCCGCCCTTCTTCTTGACCCAACCGAACGTCACCGCCAAGCCAAACAACTGCCAAGGCTCCAGAGTTATCAACTGGCGTTTGAATGCCCACTCACCCTTTGTGTGAGGCAACAGTTGGATCAGCTTCAGCTTCTTTTCAGCCTTCGCTGGATCGAACTTGAAGCGGAACCCGCGCTTGCGGCTGGCAGCCAGATCATCGAAGTGGCGTTGAATCGCCTGGTGGATGTATCGGCACGCCGGCACTTTCCCGCGCAGAACAGACCGAGCCCACGCCATTGCCTTGTCAACGTTGGCGTGCGCGGCTTTGGTCATCAGGAGCTCAGTAGTTTGGCGAATTCGTTGGTTGAGGCTTGCTTGTTCCCGCCGATGATCCTGGTGCGACTGGAAGGGTCCAGGCCCAGCAGCGAACCGAAGGTCACCAGTTGCCGCATCGATTCGTTCGCCGCGGTGAGTGCCGGGTTTTTCATGGGGCTGCCCTGGGCGGACTCGACCACGATGCCGAACTGCTGGACCGCCTCTTCTGCCATCCGCCACTTGTCGTAGGCGGTGCAGAACGCTTCAACGTTGTGTAAGTCAGTGAGCGCAACAACATGCTCGCGCAATAATTCGGGTATCAGCATCCGCCACATGGTCGCGGCCCGAGGGCTCAGCCAGTCCGGCGGATCAATATTTGTGACGGTGGAAAACTGCGGTTCGGCCTCGTTCAGGGCCCGCTTACCGGGGTTCCCAGCGAGTTTCTTCTGGGCCGTCGGCTTGGGTTTGCGACCACGGCCGGCGACCGTGGCGGTGCCCCCCATCGCGCAACTCCTGATTTTTTAATTTCGCGGTCGTGAAAGAAAGGCTGAGGGCGCGGTCTAGAAGCCAAAGGCCCTGAACTTTTGACCCTCCCCCACCCCCTGGGGCGCGAATCACTCTCATTTGACCGATTTTCACTGTTTTTCCCGGGGTTTTCTGTTTTCAGCGCCGCGCATTGCCGAATCCACCGTCCTCGGCGGCCGTCTTGGCCGAGTGACACGGCCCACACAGGCTCTGCCAGTTGGCCTTGTCCCAGAACAGGACCATGTCGTTCCGATGCGGAATGATGTGGTCAACATCGGTAGCCACAACAACCAGGCCTCGCTCGGTGCAGTGCCTGCACAGTGGGTGCTTCGCCAGCCATCCCGCCCTGGCCTGCTGCCACTTGTAGTTGTAGTGACGCTTGGTGCTGCTCTCCCGAGGTTTGGCTCGCGCAGCGCTCTTCAACAGGTGAGCATGCTCGTCGCAGTACCTGGCGTTGCGCGTGAGCGTGTTGCAACCCTGGGCGTTGCACGGCTTCTTTGGCCTTAGAGGCATGGAGAGCCATCCATGTAGGTCAGTGGCAGTGCATCTGAATCTTCTGGCTCATCGGCCATTGCCTGGATCAACATCAACTGTTGGTCGGCCATCCGTTGCAGCAGTGTGGTCTGCCTGACCTGCTCGGCCAGTACCTGGGCCAGCAGGCTTTCTAAGGAGCTGGGCTGCTCGCTCATATGCAAGCCTCTTCATCTTAATGATCCATTCGCGCCGGGCGGCGCATCCACTACAGGCCATTACTCTGGCTTGCGGCTTGGTAGCTTGAAGTCTGTGACCCGGTCGGCAATAGAGCGGATCTTCTCCACGCCCAGGAAGCCAACCCAGCCACCAACGAACGTAGCCATGCTCTGTGGGAGCGAGAAGAACTCAAGCCCACTGATGATCGTCAGGGCGAGCCCGCCGCAGATCGCGCCCTCCACAATCATCTGACGGCGCGTGCCGCCACCATAGGTGATCCGCAGGACAGCCATTGCACAGGACAACGAGGCGGCATAGAGGATTGGCGAATGCTGGCTCAACCACGCAAGCGCTATCGCCCAGGTGTCTGGTTTGTCTGGCATGTTCGGCATCTCAGCTTCCTCCCTTTCGGGGAGCGAATAGATCCGGCTCCTGGCTCACTCCAGTTCGGAACGATGGGTGTGCAGGAGCCGAAAACGAAAAAGCCCCGCTCAGTGGCGGGGCTTTATGTGTGTCGTTGCGTTCGGGCGATTATCACCACACGCAAGATCGACATGATGGGGTTAATTTACGGCCAGCCGGCCAACCGGTCAAGCGGCATCTACAAAGATTTGCTCACGGTCGAAGATCTCAGTGGCATGGATCACGGCCTGCTCCTCAAGCGATTCCAGCCGCTTGTGGATTCCGCCTCGCCAGTTGCGGCGCGTGCGCTCTGGGGAGCCCGCCAGATCCCAGGTATTCATGTCGTAGAACTCGGAGGGCAACACGATCATGTCTGTGGATCGCTTCCCTACCTGCACACCCCTGAGCTTCGGTATGGCCCAGGCCGTCAGCGCCTTGTAGATGAACAACTGAGGCGCTGGCGAAACCATGCGAGCTACCAGCCTGCCAATGGCACTGACCTTATTAGCCTTGTGCGTCGAATACTTGGCCACCAGCACATCCCACTGCGCTGGCTCAAGCTGCCGGTGCAGCAGCGCGTAAAGGCAACAGTCATAGTCAAACTTGTCACGCACTGACAGCGTGCTGCCGGTGCCACCCTGGCGCAGGTCTGCGTCGATCAGCTTCTGCCAGGACTGCTTGGTGCTGTTGTCGATGTTGTCCGCTGCCAGCACCCGCACCAGGGTGCCCATCACGTCCTTATACATACCCATGGCTCAATCCCCTGTGTAGTTGGTGCCGCCGGCACCACGGCGGTTGTTCTCGCTGTATTGGTCCTGGGCCCCGCCAATTTCGCTGCTCGACTGGTTGCGGCCACGGCGGACCAACAGGCCTAACTGGATAACCAGGTCCTGCATCAGAAGGGGCTCCAGCGTCTCGGCGTGGACGAACCCGGACGAGTGACAGCCGATGCATTCAAGTTGATGGAAGACACCCCGGATCAGGCCGGCGCCATGGCAGGAAGGACACTCGGTCATCGGGATCAGACAACGCACAAAGGCGGGGCCATGCTGCTTTTTGTTCATTTTGAAACCTCGCCTTTTACGGATTCTTGATTTGTCTGGAGGCCTCACCACTCAAGGCCTCGTCGGGGTTCTGCGAATTTCCATTTCCAACGCATATGCACCCATGGATAGAGGTGAATCCATTCCCGTCTAACCATGCGTGCCACTTCTCCAACGCCTCGCGCTTGAGCACCGATGCCGAGGTGTGGATATAGGTCTGCACGTTCCGGCTCAGGGTGTGATTCACCAGCATCTCGCCGATGAGGAAGTCCACGCCGAGATCCGTCCAGGCAGTGCGGGCCACTTTCCGGAGGTCGTGGCTTGTCCACTCGCCCTGGCCCAGGCTGGCGAACACTGCGCAGGCCTGGCCCTCGGTCATGGCTCTGCCGTTCTTGGATGGGAACAGATAGGCGCCGGCATAGCCGCGTGCCGACTGCCAGTCGCGATACCGTTTCAGCAGTGCCCCAACCTGTGGAGTGATGGGCAAGGTATGTTCACAGCGGGTCTTGGTGTTCTCGGCAGGCATGAACCACTCGCCTGTCTCGCCAAGCGTGATGTGAGCCCAGCGGGCCTGGCGCGTCTCCCCTACCCTTGTGCCGTGGCAGAGCATCATCAGCGCTAGCATGCAGCCAGCCGGAGCCTGATCGAACCCGGCGGCCAATTGCCCAAGGATCGATTCGATCTGGACGGAGCGCAGTCGCGATGTCTTGGGCTGGATTTTCGCCTTGGTGAAGTCCGTGAACTTGAACCCGGCAATCGGATTAGTGGCGATCATCTTCAACTTGAAAGCCTGCTGGAACGCCACCACCAGCACGCCCCACATCAGCCGCACGTAGGACAGGCTCAGCACCTCCTGAAGCGGCCACATTACGGCCTGGTCCAGGCTCGAACGCGTAACCGAAGCAACCGGCATGTCCGCCAGGCGCGGGAGCAGGTGACAATTGATGGCAGACTTAGCGGTTTTCCGGCGCTTCGAGGATAGGCTACGGTCCCGGGACTGCCGATCCGCGAACCACGCCAGCAACTCGCCAACAGTGTTCAACGTACCCTCAACAGCGGTGGCTGATGGATCGGCAGCTAGTCGCGCCCGGATCTGTGGCAGCACGCCGAGCAGCGTCTTGGCATTCAAGTCAGGGTAGCCGGCGATCCGCTCCCACTTCTTGTGGTGGACCAGATACCAGGTGCCGCGCTGGCGGTCCTGGGCGAACCGCATGTACAAGCCCGGGTGACGGGGGTCGCGTAGGGTTGTCACCGCCTGGTCGGCGGCCTGCCGGCGAATCTCCGGCTCGGTGAGTGATACGACGGCGGTGGTCATGCGGCGACCCTCGTTGGTGGCTGAAGTAGATAAGCCCGGATCGCTTCGAGCGCATCGATATGCCCACGGCAAACGATGGCCAAATAGCCTTGCTCGGTCAGCGCTTGGATGTAGGCGTCCTGGCTGGCGGAAACGGCCGCGTCGAACGGCGGCATGGCCTTGAACTCGATGTACAGCCCGAAGTACCCGCCACGGGCCATCGGCAGTACCAGGTCAGGAACCCCTGCCTTCACGCCCTGCTCTTTCAGCTTGATAGCCACCAGCTTGTGCCGGTGTCCGCCGTTCGGGACGTGGTAGATCAGTTTCGCGGCCACCGGGTAACGCAGGGTGACCTCCTTCAACAGCGCGGCCTGCTCCAGGCCTTCGCGGTCGATGGACTTGGCGCGCTTCGGCTTCAACCCAAACGCCTTCATGCGGCCCCCTTCACGGTCAGTATCCCGGCCCTTATCAGCGCTTCGTGGGTTTCGGCAATGGCGCGAGGCATGTCCGCCCACTCAACGTCGCCATCGGCCCGGCCGTCGATCACATCGTGGCAAGCGCTGCAGGCGTAGACCGCGACAGTGTCGAAGCCCTTCATGCCCACGCCCTTTTGCCCGCACGGCAGATGTGCCAGGACGGTGGTCTCTGGGTTGTGGTTGCAGATGCCAGGCATTCGCACGGCGCAGTCCTGGCCGTTGGCCGAAGCCCGAAGTTTCTTCGAGGTCACGCGCATACCCGTTCCCCAGTGGTGCGATCGACCACCTCAAAAGTTGATGGCCACATCATCTGCCCGAACCTCAGCGCTGCACTCGAGTGCTCGAACAGCGCCACGGCGCGATCAGACTTGTCGGAAAGCTCCCACTTGAAGCCACAGCAATGCACGGCGTAGCGATAGCTCGCTGGATCAACTGGTGCGAGACGGGAATCAGTCATGATGCGCACTCCCGACAACCCGGGCCGATGGCGTCAGGCCGAAACGGCGCAGCAGCTGCTCGCGGGCGGCCTGGCCATTGGTAGAAATGCCCATCCGCGACACCTGGGCCTGCGCAACGCGCTCAGTCAGTTCTTGAGCCCACTCGACCGGCGCCTTGGTGCCATCGTGCCCAATGCCGACGGCGATATCTTCCAATGGCAACCCCTGAACAAGCCTGCGAATTGTGATGTCGTATGCCCGGTCGAAAACCTTGCTGGCCTTCTCCGGGATCAGGTCGCCGAGATTGCGAATCTCACACTGGAGCGCAGCGTGACGAACAGCTGGGTGCGACCATATGCGGGCCCCAAAACGGCTGGGGTGCGAATTCTCCAGTGCCTCGCGAAAAGCTTTGTCGTGAGACGGAATGCCTAGCATTTCCGGGGTTGGCTGGCACCACTTGATGAACTTGCCAACGCTCGGGGCGAAGTCGCCGCCGATCTGCCGGCAGTTTTGCAGGCCGTAGCGGATCTGTTCCAACTGGTTGATCCCGGCCGCTAGGAAAGCTTTGATCCAGCTCCGCTTCGCAGCCTTCAGCGATTCATCATCCGGCCACGCCTGTTTCCAAGCCGGGAAAATCGCCTGTAACTCCTTGAACAGCGCGTTCACGACATCGGCGGTGCCCGGCGGCAACTGCTTTGGCTGAACCAGCGTTACCGGTGGAAGGTTGCCCATCGTGCTGAGCAGTTGTTCGGTGCTGCGTGGCTTCTTGTTTTCCATCACAGATCCCCCAGATCGTTCGCCCAGCTGGTGTCATCGAAGTCAGGCGTCTTGCCCTGCCCAGAAGCTTTGACGCGTTCGCGCTTGACCCACTGCACCAGCCGGTAACACCAGCCGGCGGAGCTATCAACGGTGGCTGGCTTGGCGACGAAGAACCCCATGAACGCCCGAATTGCCGCTTCGGGAACCGCATCGGCAGGAAGCCCGGCGATTGCGATATGATCCGACAGCGCCTTCTCGTTTGGAGCCCAGGTGGCGAACATGGCGAAGCGCTGGCGGTCGTCTTGCGATTCGACGGCTGACCGGTCTTGGGCGGCGACAGCGGAATCAATCTCGCGCTGCTGCAGCTGCTCTTTGGTTACCTGATGGTTAAGTGATGTATTGGGTGCAGATTCTGCACCCCGTTCTGTCTCAGGCTGCACCCCGTTCTGTTGTGAGCTGCACCCCGTTGCGTCATCTGCACCCCGGTTTGTACGTGGTGCAGGATTTGCACCCCGCATAAGCTGAAGGTCATAAACCACTGGGCGGCGGTCGTGGCGATCAATGTGAACGGCGGCGATGGCCTGGTTGCCCTTTTTGATCAGGCCCGACTCTTCCAGAACGTCCAGCTTGTAACGCACGGTGCGCTCCGACAGGCCGGTGTCCTGGGCTAGCGTAGAAGCCGATGGGAAGGCACCGGCACCGTTGGAACCGGCATAGTTGGCAAGGCACAGCAGCACGTGGCGCGCGCTGGAGTCCTTGAGAGTTTGAACGGGCAACGACAGCGCCCACGACATTGCTTGAACGCTCACAGCGAGGCTCCGATATTCTTTTCGGCCAGGTAGGCAAGGCCTTTGGGGGTGATCATTGGGTCGAACGCGGCGCGCTCGATTCCGGTCTCTCGGTCTGGCTTCAGTGCGGTGACCTTGTGGATCATGTAGCCGGAGGTGATGCGAGGCTGATAAGCGACCCAGCGCCTGGAGCCCTTGCGGCGATAGATCCAGCGGTGCTGTTCGAGCCAGGCGAACAACTTGCAGGGCTGGACCTGCAACTGCTTGGCCGAGTCAGTGATGCAGATCGCCCCGCCGGCGGCGGCCAGGCGCTTGATAGCAGCGACCTTGGGTTCCTGGTCCAGGATCACCAGACGCAACGACTGGTTGTCGCGGGCCTGATCAGCAGCAGCTTGCAACGCCTCGGCGTACGTCGCCGGGATCTGGAACTGTCCAACCTGCGCTTCCAGTTCCTGCCAGCGGTCGATGATCTTGGCCCGCAGCTCAACGCTGTAACCCGAGACCACCACCAGGGTGTCACGCTGGGTCAGCAGGAACTCACGGTAGACTTGGCCGTTTTGCGGGTGCACATAGGGGGTGTCGTTTGAAGAAACGACACCCTTTGAAACCAAGGCGCGGATGGTTTTCAGAACGTTGTCGTGACTGCTGCCGGTGAGTTCGGCAATCTCGCGTGACGACATGGTGTGACACGACACCTTTTCAGATTGACCCAAAAGTGTCGCGACATGGCGGGTATTGCCTGGAGCGGTGTTGATGTTCATAATGGCCCCACTGTGTTTTACAAGTTGTTGGAAGAGCCGCCCTGCCAGGCGGCTTTTTTATGCCTGCGATTCAGGCGGCCTTCAGTGACTCGCTGAGGATGTGAAGCGCCTCGATGGCTTCCTGAATGGCTTTCGCGCCCTGGGCTTTTTCGTGCTGGCTGATGTGGTTGTCTGCGGCGGCGTCGAAGATCAACCGACCAACATCGCCGCACTCGGCAGACAAGTGCCCAAGGGCAACCATCAGCGGCTTGGCCTCAGGCTTCTCGCGGGCGACCAGGTCGAAACCGAACTGACCAGCCAGGGTCATCAGCGGCCGCATGTCGCCGGTGTGCAGCAGGATTCCAAACAGGTGCTCGATGGTCAGGTGATGCGCCGCGTTATCCGGGTTGGATCGCTGCAGCAGGCTCACGTGAGCCAGGCACATTTTCCCTGCCAGATCCTCCGCCCCGCTTTCCTTGACGGTGGTGTGGCAAGCCCTCAAGAAATTTTCCATTCGTAAAACCTCGATTTTGTTTCCGTAGAAGCCCAGCGAAGCGTGAGCGATGATTTGTTCAGCCAGTCAGGCGGCGCCGAGCAGAACCTTGTGGGCGAGCTCGACAAGATCGGGGCGAAGACCGGCGATAGTGATTTCGCCGGCGGATGCATCCTGAAGGCGCTCAGCAAGCTCGGCAGACGCCTTACGGTGACCTCCCGCGAGCTGCCAGAGATGGCCGACGGTGGTTTTGGCGGCTAAGGCAACTTCCTCGCGGCGGCTGGGAGCAGCGTTTGCGAGCCAGTCGCGCAGATGGTCATTCATAAGGAATCTCCTGAAACATAGGAGAAATTTAGCTTAGGGCTAACATTGGAGCAAGGGATATTTAGCTGTGAGCACATTTAGCATTGAGCTAAACGCTGTCATCCTTGGGCGCATGGATATTTATGCAATTCGAAAGCACCAACTAATCAGGCTGATTGGTGACAAGAAAAAAGGCGCCTGCGCTGAGCGCTGGGGGATGGCGCCTGCGCACCTCAGTCAGATCCTTTCGGACAAGACCGCCAAGAACCTGGGTGATGACGTTGCTCGTCGCATTGAGTCGATTGAGCAACTGCCGCGGGGCTGGTTTGACTCGATGCCAAGCGATGGCGGTATGTCTGCGCCAGGCACAGTCGTTGCCGAGGCATCGCCCGCCCTAGCGGCGGCAGAATCGTCTGTCTCGGCTGCTGATCAGGTAAAGCGCATGCTTGCCAGGGTAAAGGGACTGTCCGTAGAAGCGCGGGATCGAATCGTGGCGGCAGCGGAAGAGCCGGACGACTGGCCTGGTCACGTTATTCCCGAAAACTTGGCCCGCCTCAGGCCGACAAACGACGAGATTCTGATTCCGCAGTACGACGTCAGGGCGGCAATGGGCCACGGACAGGTGCCGCCGGAGTACAACGAGGCGGTCCGTAATTTGGTGGTCCGAGAAGAAATCCTTCGTGAAAAAGGCGTGACCTACACCGCTGCGAATGCTCTGGCGATGATTACGGGTTGGGGCCAGTCCATGGAGGGCACGATAAACGACAAGGACCTGGTAATCGTGGACCGTGGGGTCAATGACTTCATCGGCGAAGGAATATACTTGATGACATGGCATCAGGAGCTATACATCAAGCGTGTCATGCGCCTGGATGAAGAGCACTACAGGCTGATTTCGGACAATCAACATTATGAGAACCAGACGGCACGGATCGATGACGTGACAATCCATGCGAAGGTTCTGCTCATATGGAACGCGCGCAAAGCGTAACCCACTCCAAAAAGCCCGCAGCCTAGCGGGCTTTTTAATGCGCATTAGAACGGTGCCGCCTCCTCAATCGGCTCAAGTTCGCTCAGGAGTCCGACCTGAGCGTCGTTATCGGAAGCCGCTTCCCAGCTCAACGTGACCGATTCTGGTTCGTCGTTGAAAGTGATCTCGATCCCGTCGACGTCAGAAAGTACCTTCATAACCTCTTCCCATTCCCTATCACCGTCCGTATCCAGCCGATGGATGGTCACTGTGCGGTTCAACTGCGCTATCGGGTGATTGATCATGTTAGAGACCCGCAAATTCAGCCGCTCTATTCCGGACATTGGTATGCGTTCTTGTTTCTGCTTTTGTGGGCGCGCCATCTGCCTCAGCTCCTTTGCTGTATATACGTACAGTATTCGAGAGCAAGCATAACCATAGTTAGCAGTTTGCAAAACCCCCTTCGCCCCCTAACGCCCCCCTGCCCCGCTCCGTGAATTTCACCAAGAGCTAAATTATTTAGCTTGGAGCTATTGACGATTCTTTAGCTAGTAGCTAAATTTGTTTCAACGCAGCGGATCTCCTCCAAGCGCCAGGGCAACGAAGCCCGCCGCTCTTTAACAACCAGCGCAACAACCAACAGACCGCATTGCCTCTACCGGCGACCGGCGAGCAGACAGGCCCGAAAGCCTTCCAACGACAGGAACAACCTGGACGGCTGCTCGATGGTGAAACGCCAAAACCGAGTGAACGACCCGGCATGCAATGCGCCCCGCCCCTTCCGGCGGTAATTGGACGGACAGCATCACTGCTGCACCTTGGCGACAGGGTGCAGCGGGATGTAACCCCACCCCAGAGGAATCACCATGTTCGGCAAACTGTTTGGCAAGAAATCCGGCGAAGCCCGTCAGGCCCTGGCCGTGATGACCAACCGCGATCTGATGCGGCGTGTTCTACGTCGCTTCCGCTGATGGCGACATCGAAAAGGAAGAGCTGGAAAAGATTGAAAAGCTGATCAACAACTCGGCCGCCTTGAAGGGCTTCGGCGCGGAGCTGAGTAACACCATCGACCGCGCCAAGGCCGACTTCAACGACGGCGGCCCGCGCATCATCCGGCAGAACGCCGAGAAGGAATTGAAGGACCTGGCCCACAGCGTCGACGACGCGGCGACCGTCCTGAACTTCATGCTCACGGTGGCCGAGGCTGACGGCGAGATCGAGCCAGCCGAAATGGTGGTGCTTGAGAAGGCCGCCAAGATCATGAACCTCAACCTCAAAGACTACCTGTAGTCATGTCCGGCCGGCTCAGCAACAAAGTGCGCTCGCTGGCTGCCTACGGGCTCGCTGGCGGGGTCGTGTTCGTCGACTCGGCAAGCCGCATCCTTTCAATGGTGGGGGACCTCGTTCTGGTCGCGTTGCTCTTGATGGTGCTGATAATCGGCAAGCCGAAAGACAAGGCTTAGGCATCACTTCTGCCCATTCCATGAGTGGGCAGCGGGATGGCGAAAGCCTACGGAAATGGGCGAACTACACGTATGAACCCCATATAAAAGTAATGGAGACGTGGAAGTCCGGTGCAATCCCGGGCCCGAGCACCTGGTACTCCCCAGCACCAGGCCGCATCGGAGTGTGATTTGTTTGCCCCGCAATGGGTGGGCCCAGATTGGGAAGCCGGAGCGGTGGAATATGGGAGGCGAAAGCCAGTAAGCCGGGCAGCCCAGACCGGACGACAGATCACACCCCGATGCGGACGAGAACATACCGCGAAAGCGGCCCCCTGCATCACTTCTGCCAACTAGAAACGTAGTTGGGGCATTGCTGGTTTTGCCATAGGACACCAGCCCGATCACCTTGAAAGAGGCTGCATCGGAATGTCGGCGCCCCATGAAAAAAGCTGATCCAGGCCAACTGTTTGTATGCGAACGGGCGGACGTAGTTAGGCATCTTGGTCAGGACCGACATTCCAATGCAGCTTCGAAGGTGGCCACTGCCTGCCCAGTGAGCGAACAACGGAGGATCGCCATCATGAAATAGCCAACCCAAAGCCCTTCCAACGAAGGCACTCAGCGCTCACATAGGGAGGCCTGTGTGAAGTCAACAAAGCCCGGTCTCGATCGGGCTTTTTTTCGACTGTCTTTATCCGCCAGCACTCTCCCCTGCGCTCAACGGCAACCAGCAGGCGGCACAGAGTGCTGACGAATACACGCAACCCCATCAAGGTAATCGCCATGCATCCATCCATTCAACAGAGAGTCGACGGGGTCGCGGCCCTGCACGCTCGATCAACCATCGCCACCGCCGAGTTCTACGCCCTGATCGGCAAGGAGCCACCCGTGCAGAAGATTCGCTACCAGGTCGTCACCAAGGGCGAAAGCGCATACCACATTGTCGAGCTGGCTACCGACAAGGTCCGTGGCTTCTGCTTCACCTACAAGGAAGCGGTCAACTTCGCACAGCTGCTGGAATCGCGCGCCGACGGCATCAAGGTCACGCTCTCGGGTGACCGGCAATGATCGGCGAGCCAACGCCCAACACGCGGGACGCAATCATCCAGGACCTGAACCGGAAGCTGGAGCAGTTCTTCGGGGCTGGTAAAGAGGTGGAGCTGGTCGCCAGTGGCGTCAGCAACGATTCCGGCGGGCCCATCAAGAGCACCCGCAGCGAGAAGCTGCGCGCAGCACGGGACAAAGATGCGCCGCGATTGCGAGACCTGGCCAAGGCCGGCAAAACCGTCAGCGAGGCTGCCAAGGAAATAGGCTCAGACCTAAAGCGAGCCAAGCTGATTGCCAGCGAGAATGGAATCAAGTTCCCGGGTCCGCAATGAGGCGAATCAACAACCTGGCGCGCCAGCGCCGAAGGCAAACATGGCTGGATCTACCAGCCAGCGGAATGAAACCCAACCCGGAGAAACACCCATGTCCACAGCAACCGACACAGCCGAGTTTCTGGAAGAGCTCAACGGCGGAGCATTCGCCAGCCAAATAGGCCACGCCATTTCCGAGGTAGCCGCAGGGGTTGTTGACTACGGAAAGGCCGGCAAGCTGGTCATCACCTTGGATTTCAGCCAGATCGGCGAATCTCACCAAGTGAAGATCAAGCACAAGCTTGACTACAAGGTTCCGACCAAGCGCGGTACCCGCAGCGAAAACACCAGCCTCGACACGCCCATGCACGTGGGTACCGGCGGCCGCGTGACGCTCTTCGCGGAGAAGCATGACCAGCTGTTCAGCCGCGACGACGCGCCGATCCCTAAGCGCACCTGATCTACCCCGCTCACCCTCCCTCCGCAATCCAAGGAAATACGCGATGTCACTTACCAAAGATGCAATTCAGCTCATCACCGATACGGCTCTGGAGGCCAACGGCAAAAAGCTGGAAACACTGGTACCAACCGTGGTGCTGCCGGAAAGCTCGAAAGTCATTGACTTGGAGAAGTTCCAGGCCGGCCGTAGCCGCTTCCGTGGCACCTACAGCACCCACTCGCTGGCAGATTTCAGCGCCTACGTGGTTGAGCGCGCAGAGCTTGGCGCCCGCGGCTTCATCGATCAAGACGCAATGAGCTGTGTCCTTCTGTTCAACTTGGGCACCGCCGAAGTACCTGGTCATGCCGATGATCGCGCCGTTCTCAAGTTGAAGCCAACCGCAGGCTACACAGCGGCCCAGCAAATCGGTGGCCGCGGCATCAGCCAGAAGGATCTGAGCGACTGGATCGAAGACTGGCACCAATACCTCACCCCAGTCGACGACGAAGGCAAGGCCATCCCGGTGGCCAAGGCCATTGCAGCCGTACGCACCATCACCATCAAGGCTTCCAGCGAATCGGAAACCACCGTGGGTGAGACCAGCGCCAGCCGTAGCGCCATGGACCAGATCGAAGCGCGCAGCAAAGAAACACTACCGGTGTCGCTGCAGTTCAGCACCATCCCGTTCGAGGGATTGACCGAACAAGTCATCACCCTTCGGCTGTCGGTCATCACCAGCGGATCCCAGCCGGTGCTGAAACTGCGCTGGGTTGGTGAAGAGGTTCAGCGTGAAGACATAGCGCAGGAATTCAAAGCAGTGCTTCAGGAAAAAATCGGCGAGTCGGCCCGGTTGTCGCTTGGCGCTTTCGATCCGAAATAAAAAAAGGCCGGGAAACCGGCCTGATTCACCCTCCGTTTCAAAACGCCGAATTTAACGAATCACGCCAACCGGCGAGGATCCCGCATGGAAATCACCTACGGCTCGGTCTGTTCGGGCATCGAGGCGGCAACGCTTGCATGGAAGCCGCTCGGCATGCGGGCCGCATGGTTCGCCGAGATTGAGCCGTTCCCCTCGGCGGTCATGGCCCAGCACTACCCCAACGTGCCGAACCACGGCGACATGACCAGGCTGGCCGCCCTGGTGCTGACCGGCAAGATCCCGGCGCCGGACGTGCTGGTCGGCGGCACACCATGCCAGGCCTTCAGCGTGGCCGGAATGCGCGAAGGCCTCACCGATCCCCGCGGCGCCCTCACCATCAAATACGTGGAGCTTGCAGATGCAGTTGACTATGTTCGCGCCGGCCAGCGAAAGCCCGCCTGCGTTCTCACCTGGGAAAACGTCCCCGGCGTCCTCAGTGACAAAGGCAACGCCTTCGGATGCTTTCTTGGCGCGCTTGCTGGGGAAGACTGCGAACTGCAGCCTTCAGGGAAGAAATGGCCGAACGCTGGTTGTGTGTATGGACCCAAAAGAACAATCGCGTGGCGGGTCCTGGACGCCCAATATTTCGGATTGGCCCAACGACGCCGCCGTGTGTTCGTTGTCGCAAGTGCTCGAGACGGATTCGATCCCACCGAGGTACTTTTTGAGCGAGAAGGCGTGCGCCGGGATACTGCGCCGCGCCGAGGCCAGGGGCAAGACGTTACCGGAACAGCTCCTTTCGGCCCTGCGCTCCAGTGCGGATGTGGCTACGTCTTCCCTGAATCCCTAGGCCAATACGGCTGCCCGAACTGCGAGGGCGACGAAGGGCCGGCGGTGAGCATGTTCGGCGGGATACCGGCGTTCGGCGGCCACAGCCTGGACGGATCGATCGAGCGGGCCGCCACGCTCACCGCGAAGGACAGCCGGCTGGATATCGAAAGTGAGACGTTCTTCGTCGCACCAACACTCGCTGGCGGCGCACGCAAGAGCGGCGGCTACAGCTATGACGATGTGCCAGTTGTTGCCGCAACCCTGGATGCAAGCTACGGACGACTTCAAGGCTGCTCCAACCAGGACGCCAACCATGGACACAGTCACTTGGTAGTGCACGGCACACAAGACCCTTGCGTTCTGGCGGACCAAGCCCATGCCCTCGGGCGAAATAGTGGCCAGGAGAACGCTGTTTTCGCTATCCAGGCTGGTGCGACCCGAGCCAACCCACTCAGTGGGCCTGACGGGGTTGGCGTCCAAGAGGACTTGGCCTACACAATCGAAGCGCGGTCGGAGGTGCAGATGATCGCGGCGTTCGCTGAAAACTCGCGGGCTGAGGTTCGCTATGAAAATGGTGACGGTTCAATCGCCGGATCATTGAGCGGCGGCGGCGGAAAGGCAGGACAAGGAATGCCGACAGCCGTGATTGGGTCGGGCGTCCGCCGCCTGACGCCTCGCGAGTGCGAACGCCTTCAGGGCATGCCAGACGACTACACGCTGATCCCGTGGCGCGGCAAGCCCGCCGAAGAATGCCCGGACGGCCCGCGCTACAAGGCTATCGGCAACAGCAAGGCCGTCACCGTCGTTCGCTGGATCGGCCAGCGCATCCTCAAGCAAATCACACCCAGCCCGTATAGCTGAACTACTCCCCCACTCCACCGCCCGGGCATGCCCCGGCAAGGACCCCCCGTGATCAACATCTTCTGGCGCCTTGTCGCCAAACTGCTTGCGCGCCCGGCGGTTGCCGCCTGGCTCATCGCCCGCGCCCAGCGCACCCCGTATCTGCACATCATGTCCGCCGACAGCACCGAGATGTACATGGGCCGCTGGTGGCTGTTCAACCCATATTCCCGAGCAACGCACAAGCCGGCACGCTGGTGGTGCCCCTGGTCGTTCCGGATTCACCACATCATGCGGCCGGACGCTGACCGGGATCTGCACGACCACCCATGGAATGCCAGGACAGTCATCTTGCGCGGCTGGTATACGGAGCAGCGGTTGCTTTCCCACGATGACCCAGCACTGGCCGGCCTAAACGTCCCATCAAATGCCCAAGCCACGGAATACATCGACCGACGCCCAGGCGATACCGCTCAGCTACGGCACGGTGAATACCACCGCATCGACCAGGTATCCCCTGGCGGTGTCATCACCCTCTTCATCACCAGCAAGTGGCGCGGTGACTGGGGATTCCTCATAAACGGCGTGAAGGTGCCATGGCGCACCTACACCGGCACTGACAATTGATTGGAGGCTGTATGAGCGAAGCCCATTGCAACAACCTGGTGCAGCGCAAGGCGCTTGGCCTGGTGACCCACGACAACACCGGCGGCCCGTTCGTCGTCGAATGCCACGGATGCGGCAGTGTGTATCCCAGCTTCCAGTGCAGTGGCGGCGGGCAGATTGCTGACACGGGCGACTATGACGACGCGCGCTGTCCCCACTGCCAACACGTCGATCCCGAGGAATGCGGAAACGTGGGTCTGGTCTGGAACACGCAGCAGCTGAAGATCAATGCCCTGCAGCTCCTGCTGAACGAGCGCGACGAGCAGGTGCATAGCCTGGAGCAGCGGCGCCAGGCAGAACAGCAGGCGTGCCAGGCAGCAGAGCGTCGGGTTCAGGAGCTGCAAGCAACCTTGAAGGACCTGATCGGCGCCGTCGGGTCAATCAATCGCAGTCCAGCCTACAAGGTCACGGTTATTGGCGACGATGAGCCACAGTATCGCCAGCGAAAGGAGTGGATCGACTGGGTTCTGGAGCTTTGCGACCAAGCCACTGCGGGGATGGTGCAGCCTGCGCCGGTAGCGGTGGAGCTCGCCGACCGATCACCAGAGAACTATGCCATCGAGCACGCCGAGTACATGGCCCAGTCAGCCGATGGCGTGTTGGCGAAGTTCCAGGCGTATGGCGTGGCTCTGCTCGCCGTAGATGAGGGCGGCGACGATGGTGAAGGCGAGCTATTCGATGCGATCGATAGCGCCCGTGGAGACCTACAGGAGTCTCTGGTAGATCTGCGCAGCATGGTTCACGAATTCCGCAAGCGCTCCAACCGCTGCAAATCCCTGTAACCCCTCCCCCTTCAAAGTCAGCCGCTATAGCGGCAAGGACGAGCTCGCCCATGGAAAAGATAAAACTCGGCCCTGACCACTACCGCTACGTCGACACCATTGGGCCGGACGGCCTGACCGTGACGATGCAGACCTGGGTGGCATACGCCGAAACTCCAATGTGCTGGTATCTGCTGAGCGCGCAAGACCACGACCGATTGATGCGGGGCTGGCTGAGCGAAGCAGGTGCAAAAAACGCACGGAAACGAGTGCTGAAGCACCAGTATTTCTCCTCAAGGTGCTTTGCCTACCCAGACAAAGAGCGAGCGTTGAACTCGTATAAGTGCCGCAAGGAGTGGCAGATCCGGCATGCCACGCTCTCGCTGGAGCGCGCCAAGGCCGCCATCGGTTACTTCGGCGACTCGACTGTGACGGCGACTGACCCACCCACCGAGGCGGTTATTCCGAGCGATTACATTCAAAACTCGTTTGCGTGGGAGTGACCCCATGACCGACAACACTGAGCTGAAGCGGCTGGCCATGGCTGCGCCAGCCGGGCCCTGGTATCAGCATGGCGGAATCAAGCAGGTCGTTGACCGCGACTGCGAGGCTGTCTGCGAAACCTTCGAGGAGGACGGCTACTGCCCTGTCGCCCGCTTCATCGCAGCCGCCAACCCAGCCGCCGTCCGGGCCCTGATCAACGAGAACGAAGCGCTGATCCAGGCGCTCCAGGCAATCACCGACCAGGTAGACGGCAACATCCGCCCAACCGTCCGTGACTGCGTAAACGGCCAAAACAACGTCCAGGACATCTATGGCTACTGCGATCAGATCGAATCGATTGCAGCGGCAGCGATGAAGGAGCCACAGCCATGATCCTCCCCCTGCTCTACATGGCCTGGCTCATCTTCAGGGGGCCGAGGCCATGACTGCAACAAAAGTTATCTCTTACGGTTTCCTGGCTGGCTTCGGCTATATGGCATCTCAGGATCTTTGGTGGTTTTTAACCGGAATGCTGAGTATTTGCCACGGCTAAACCCATAGGGCCTCACCACTAATCCCAATCCACCTACAGCCTGCCGGTGAACGGCGGGCGAGGAATTCCTGTGCTCAAACAAATCGGGAAACTCATCACTGAGCCTTTGCGCAAAGGCGGCAAAAGCCGGCCGCTCCGGTGGCGCCTTGGAATGCGACTAAACCACATCCACAACGAGCTGCACTCAGCTCATCCACGCCTCTGGAACGCCATTGTGATGACGGGGCGGACCTTGATCTGCAAGCCTTTCGGCCATCGCTGGACGCGGTTTCAGGCAGTGAAGTATGGCGACTTTGGAGATTGCCGGACGTGCAAGATCTGTCGCATCAGCAACGGCAGGCACCGCGGAGTCGACACGTACCACGAAACGCACCGACGCGGCGGCTGGACAGAAATCAAGAACCCGTAACCCCTCACCACCTTCTGCCGCCACGCGCGGCAAGGACCCCATATGTCTGCCAAGAAACTGTTCGAAGTCCTGATCGGCGCCCTGCTGTACCTGCTGCTCACCCTGCTCTGGTTCGTCTACGCCGCACCACAGATGGTCGAGCACGGATCTGAGGCGTCCCTGATCACCGCTTTCTTCGGAACGATGGTCTGGCTCGCCGCCACCGGCTGCATCCTCATTTACATCATCCAGAAGGCGCGCCCCGCGTAAACCTCTCAGCCGCCAGGCGCGGCATGGAGCATCATCATGGCAAAGGTCATTGCACAAATGACGATAAAGCTCCCCCGTCTTATGGAGGTGAGCGAATACAGGAAGCTGCGCTACGTCGGGGGAAAGCCGAGCGTTCAGCAGCTGAAGAAATGGATTGAGGAAGGCGAGGTGGCAGGAGAGGTGAAGGGCGGTATGTATTTCGTAGACGTCCAGGCCGCAGTGATGGGATCTGCTGACCCGCTGCTGGCCCAAATGATGGAGATCGGCTGATGGCTGCCCGGCCGCGCACACTGAAAAACAGGAAGTTACCGCCGAACCTCTACCCCAACGGGAAGTATTGGCGGTACCGCAACCCAATCACCGGATTGATGACGAGCATCAACCGCCCCATAGAGGAGGCAATAAAACTAGCCCGGGCGGCGAACTTGAAACTGGCGGCGCTCGTTGTCGACGACGGCGCGCTGCTCACCCTGCTGACGGGTGATCGCCTGCCGACTGTTAGCAACTTGCTCCAGCGCTTCCACGATGAATGGCTGGTGGATAAGGGCTACGCCGCGCGCACCCTGGAAGAGATCAAATTCAAAATTGAGCGATACCGGCAGGACCTTGGAGATAGGCTGATCGGGCAGATGGACGTGCTGGCTATGGCCGAGTATCTGGACCAGTTCAGCAACAACGCCTACACCAAGCACAGAGGGCTGTGGGTGCAGATATTCGCGTTTGCTGTGGCCAAGGGCTTGGCCGAGCGAAATAACGCCGAGCTGACTCTGGTGAAGAAGGAGGCGGAGAAGAAGCGGCAGCGGCACACGCTGGAGGGGTTGAAGTCGATCATCGACGCGGCGACCACGCCGCCCTGGCTGAAGCGAGCAATTCGCCTGGCGCTGACCAGTCTACAGCGCCGCGAAGATATCGTGACATGGCTGAAATCAGCTGCCGACATGGAGAAAAACACTCTGACGGTATCGCCAGGCAAGACCCAGGGTTATGACAACCCTGTCCACTTGAAAATAAAGATGGGCGCCGCGCTCCGTGAGGTAGTTGGTGAGTGCTTGCGCTCGCCCCTGGCTTCGCCTTACCTGATCCACTACAAGCCGAAGGCGCGTCGTCGGGAGCAGATCGACGCTAAGGACCATTGGACATCGGTGACACCGGACTACCTGACCAAGGAGTTCAGCAAGGCCCGAGACGCGGCACACGCCTACGACCACGTGCCGGGCGGCGAGCGCCCCACTTTTCACGAGATCCGCGCTTTGGGTGCATGGTTGTACGAGCAGCAGAATTTCCCACAGGAATATATCCAGGCGCTGCTTGGCCATGCAGATGAGAAGATGACCAGGCACTACCAGGAGGGACACGGCAACAAGACAATTGAGTACGTCGAGGTGGGAGCCGAATTGGCGTTGTGAGGTGGGGGTTTTGCAAAAGTTTTGCAAAAGTTTTGCAAATCGCAGACAACAAAAAAGGGCCCACCTTTCGGTGAGCCCTTCTAGACCGCCCAGCAGAGCGGATTTTGTTTGGTAGGCGCGATTGGACCCATGTCAAGGTGGTGCTCTAACCAACTGAGCTACGTGCCTGCTGTGAGGCGGCATTCTACGGAATTCCGAAGGGGTGTCAATACCTTTTTTTCACCTAACCCTATGAATATGCAAAATATTTAATTTCGCCAAAGCACCGAAGATTTGGCGGTGGCTGGCGGCTGATTTTTATCTCGGGTAGGATCGGCGCATTCGTAAAAAATATAAAACAGAGGTTGCAGAATGGCGAACACACCGTATCCAGAATCTTATTACGCCGCGTCGGCCAATCCGGTTCCAGCTCGCCCTGCCCTGCAGGATGATGTCGAAACGGATGTTTGCGTGATCGGCGCTGGTTACACCGGCCTGTCCTCTGCGCTGTTTCTGCTGGAGAACGGTTTCAAGGTCACGGTCCTTGAGGCGGCAAAGGTCGGCTTTGGGGCTTCGGGTCGTAATGGCGGGCAGATCGTTAACAGTTACAGCCGCGACATCGACGTGATCGAGCGCAGTGTCGGGCCTCAGCAGGCGCAGTTGCTGGGCAATATGGCGTTCGAGGGCGGTCGGATCATTCGCGAGCGGGTAGCGAAGTATCAGATTCAGTGTGATTTGAAGGATGGCGGAGTGTTCGCTGCCCTTACCGCCAAGCAAATGGGCCATCTGGAGTCGCAGAAGCGTTTGTGGGAGCGTTTCGGGCATACCCAGCTTGAGTTGCTCGATCAGCGGCGTATTCGCGAGGTGGTGGCCTGCGAGGAGTATGTGGGCGGGATGCTGGACATGAGCGGTGGGCATATTCATCCGCTGAACCTGGCCCTCGGTGAGGCGGCGGCGGTGGAGTCTCTTGGCGGGGTGATTTATGAGCAGTCGCCGGCGGTGCGCATCGAGCGTGGCGCCAGCCCGGTTGTGCATACACCGCAGGGCAAGGTCAGGGCCAAGTTCATCATCGTGGCGGGTAATGCTTATCTGGGCAATCTGGTGCCGGAACTGGCAGCCAAATCCATGCCTTGCGGCACCCAGGTGATTGCCACCGAGCCGCTGGGCGATGAGCTGGCTAGCAGCCTGCTGCCTCAGGACTATTGCGTTGAAGACTGCAACTACTTGCTCGATTACTACCGACTCACGGGCGACAAGCGTCTGATTTTCGGCGGCGGCGTGGTGTATGGCGCGAGGGATCCGGCGAATATTGAAGCGATCATTCGTCCGAAGATGCTCAAGGCATTCCCGCAGCTCAAGGACGTGAAGATCGACTACGCCTGGACCGGAAACTTCCTGCTGACGCTATCGCGTCTTCCGCAGGTCGGGCGCCTGGGGGACAACATTTATTATTCCCAGGGCTGCAGCGGCCATGGCGTGACGTATACGCACCTGGCGGGCAAGGTCCTGGCCGAGGCGCTGCGTGGCCAGGCTGAGCGTTTCGATGCGTTTGCGGACCTGCCCCACTACCCCTTCCCCGGCGGTCAGTTGTTGCGTACGCCGTTTGCGGCGATGGGGGCTTGGTATTACGGGTTGCGGGATAGGCTTGGATTCTGACGCGTCGGACGACTTCATAGAAAAGGGCTGCTGCGCAGCCCAGCGGGAGCAAGCTCCCTCGCCACGGGCGTGTTCCAACCTTTCAGTGTCATTATCCCGAAAACAAAAAACCCCGGTCTTTCGACCAGGGTCTTTGCTATCGACTAGAAGGCGCTTTGCAGCTTTCTTCTTAGCTTCAAGGCGTTCAGTGGGCCTCGAAGCAGATATGGCGCAGCGGACGGGACTCGAACCCGCGACCCCCGGCGTGACAGGCCGGTATTCTAACCGACTGAACTACCGCTGCGTATCGCTATGGACTTGCGTCCAGTTAACTCGTCTGATCCAACCTCTTGGGTTTGGATCTCGAACCAGGCGAACCTGCTTCGGAAAATATGGCGCAGCGGACGGGACTCGAACCCGCGACCCCCGGCGTGACAGGCCGGTATTCTAACCGACTGAACTACCGCTGCGCGTCGGTGGAG